>Ga0224508_10000444_pt1 | contig 41338 bp, 37 predicted proteins | sample SF_Jan12_sed_USG_4_FD_170157 | JGI IMG/M metagenome (GOLD analysis project Ga0224508, IMG submission 170157) | Sediment microbial communities from San Francisco Bay, California, United States - SF_Jan12_sed_USGS_21 | ecosystem: Environmental > Aquatic > Marine > Sediment | place: USA... | reverse complement strand
TACTGCGAGGAGCCCTGGATCGACCAGGGTAACCTGGGCTGGCGACCCGCCCCGCAAAATAGCGGAGATGAAGATATTCTGCGCAAGCTGCCGCAGGCCTTTTCGGAGACCGGTGGATTGCAATTGCTGGAAGGTAACCTGGGCCGGGCGATGATCAAGATTTCAGCGGTTAAACCCGAACACCAGGTAGTGCAGGCGCCGGCAGTAGTGTTCGACACCCAGGAACAGGTTATGGCTGCGTTCAATGCCGGTGAGCTGGACAAGGACTTCGTTGCCGTGATTCGAGACCAGGGTCCACGTGCCAACGGCATGCCGGAATTGCACAAGCTGACACCGCCCCTTGGCGTGTTACAGAACCGGGGTTTTAAAGTGGCGCTGGTCACCGACGGGCGCATGTCGGGCGCGTCGGGAAAGGTGCCGGCGGCGATCCACCTGACTCCCGAAAGCCAGGCCGGTGGGTTTATCTCGCGTATTCGGGATGGCGACGAGATTCTGCTCGACGCGCGACGCGGCATCCTCAGTGTCAATGTTGCCGATGAAGAATTAAAATCACGCCCAGCCGCGAGCGCGGATCATTGCGAACAGCAGTGGGGCATGGGTCGGGAGTTGTTCGATGGCTTTCGCCAGCGCGTCACCGGCGCCGAACAGGGCGCGATGAGTATCTTTACCGAGGACCCTTCACCCTTAAACGAATCCGAACCGGTCTTAGTCCATGAAAATTGATGAAATTTTAAACCAGTCACCGGTCGTCCCGGTGATCGTAATCGACCAGCTCGAGCAGGCAGTGCCGCTGGCGCAGGCGCTTGTCGATGGCGGCCTGCCGGTGCTCGAGGTGACTCTGCGAACCGACGTCGCGATGCAGGCAATTCATGAAATTTCGCAAGCGGTAACGGGTGCCATTGTCGGCGTTGGCACCGTTACCCGGCCCGAACAGTTCCAGCAATCGATCGAAGCCGGTGCCCGGTTTGCCGTCAGTCCCGGGCTAACCGATACCCTATTAGCCGCAAGCAGAACAGCCGACCTGCCGTTTCTTCCGGGCGTGTTTAGCCCAAGCGAAGTCATGCGCGCGCACGAGCATGGATTTAAGGCGCTCAAGCTGTTTCCAGCGCAGCAGGCCGGTGGTATCGGTATGCTCAAGGCGATACATGGACCATTGCCGGAGATGAAGTTCTGTCCTACCGGGGGTATCGGCGCTGAGAATTTTATCGACTTCCTGAAATTACCCAATGTCGCCTGCGTCGGCGGATCATGGGTATGCCCGGCGAGCGCAGTCCAGAACCAGGACTGGGAGCAGATCGCACAACTGGCATCCGACGTTCGTGGTGCACTCGAATAGAGCCGCCAGGACAAACCACCTTTCAGTAAATTACAAATTCGGACAATGGCCATAATCGAACATAAATTTAACGATCGCGCTGAATTGATCGAGGCCCTGTACCAGGTTTTTACCGCGGACCTGCAACAGGCTCTGGATCAACATGCGTCGGCAACATTGCTGCTTTCGGGTGGCTCGACTCCGGCCCCACTTTATCGGCAGCTATCAACAGCCGATTTAAACTGGAGCGAGATCAACGTTGCACTCGTCGACGAACGCTGGGTGGATGCGGATAGCGCCGCCAGCAATGAACGCCTGTTGCGCGAAACCATGCTCATCAACAAGGCGCAAAGCGCAAACTTCACGGGCATGAAAAACGATCACCAAACCCCGTTTGACGGCGAGGCCGAATGCAACACTCGCTATGCCGCTTTACCGTCACCCTGGACGATTTGTCTGCTCGGCATGGGGCCGGACAGTCACACCGCTTCGCTTTTTCCAGGCGCCGGGGGGCTAACCACGGCACTGGCTACGAAACAACATTGCGCGACCATTCGTGCCATTAAATCTGAAGTGACCGGCGACAACCTCGAACGCATGACGATGACGCCCTGGAGTATCCTGCAAAGCCGCAGATTGATTTTGTTAATTACCGGGGCTGACAAGTGGGAAGTTTACCAGCAGGCACGGGACAACAGTCCCACGGCTGATCGACCGATCAGCCTCATGATCCATCAGCAGCAGACGCCGCTCGAGGTTTACTGGGCCGCCTAGAACTGGTTCAGGCCAGGCAATGCGGGCCTGAACCGAACCAGGTTTTACTGCATGGCCTTCTTGGGACTGCGGTCCGACTTGTAGAGACCCCAGTGCTTTTCCATCTTATCCATCGCATCGGCGCCGTCGAAACCACCCTTCCACTGTTCGTCAAAGGATGAAAAGTAAAACGAGATGACCTGGTTGTCGTTGACCCACTGGTCGTACTGGTCAAAGAATACCTTCTGCTCGTCCTGACCCACCGCACCGACGACCAGTACATCCTCGTCACTGCCATCGCCATCCACTTTGCTGGTGGCCCAGCCGGTTTCACAAAAGGCAATCTTGTGATCGGGGTGATGGCCCTGGATATCGTTATAGGTCTCAACGGTCCAGCCCAGTCCGTTCGACAGTTGCTGGCTGTTCCAAAGCGCATAACCATGCATGCAGATAAAGTCGAGTTCGGCAGCCACTTTCTGGGATTCAGGCTTGTTCCAGAAATTGTAATCATCGCTGACGGTCACCGGCTGCTTGATGGAAGCCCGCACCTTGCGGATATGCTCGATGACCCAGTCCACATCATCGATCTTGTGCCAGGACCAGTAGACGAAAATCTCGTTACCCACATTCGCGGCGACAACGATCTCGGGAAAGCGGTTGGCCAACTCGATCAAGCGCCTGGCCTGTTCATTGTTTTCCTCCACCGACTTGTGACCATCCAGCCAGGCACCCAGCATGACACGCATTGGTATGTCATTATCCCGGATGACCTCGAGGATCCTCTCCGACTGCGGGTCCGATCCGTACAGACGAATCAGGTTCCAGTGTTTCATCATGATCTGCATGTCTTCGAGGATATTGGCCTTCGAAGTCACGCCGGTATCCGGCCCCTCACCATCGCGATAGGCCCCGTAGGAAATGCCGTTGCCGATCCATTTGCCATCGAGGCTGGGATTAAATTCTCTTTTGACGAGGGATGTATTTGCGGCGGAAGTTTGAGTCTCTCCAGAAGGAATCGAAATGCAGGCTGCGAGCAGCACTACAACTGCCAGGGAAACAAGTCTAAGCATTGGGATCACGTATTCTTATTCCGCAAATATCTGCTTTATCCGAAATCGGCGGGTTACATTTCAGAGAGCCGGTTCCCTTCCAGGACCGTGCTTGGACCTCCACTGATCGAATTATCGGTAGCGTCGATGCTGCCATCTCTTCTGACACTGAAGGCACGCGCGCTACTTAGCTTTTCACCGAATATTTCCAGCGTAATAACCCAGATATCTCCGTCGTAGTCGAAGTACCGGGAACAACTCGAGTTTGCACCATCGGGCAATACAACGCAGACCCGCCCGGTACGATCTGCAACCCAGGTTCTTTCAGGATAAACTTTACCTCCAAACTTGACATAGACAACGCCGTCCGGACGAAAGTAGGCACCCCCATTTTCCCATTCCTGGGTTTTTCCGGAGAGATAATCAATAACCTGCTGACGACTTAATACGGTGGCACCGGCATCTATCAGCTGCTGCTCCTGTTGTCGCTCCAGTTTTTCTACAGTTGCGCATGCCAGCAGTCCAACCGAGACAGCTACAACGAGTAATATTTTCAATATGCTTTGGTACATGATGTCTTCCTTCTAATTTCAGGAACAGCGCAAGAAACTGTTCCGATGAATAATGATGAATAATGCAGAACCTATGTGCTCACCTGGACTAGATATCAGAAAGCTGGTTTCCTTCCAGGATAGTATCAACACCCCCTTCGGTCTGTTGCGCTTTACCCATTATTTCCAGAGTAACAACCCAGACTTTCCCGTCCTTATCGAAATACGCAGAGCAGCTGGTAACGAAACCATCGGGATTCACTAAGCAGACCTTGCCATCACTGTCTACGGTCCAGTTTGTCTTGGGGAAAACTTTACCTGCATACTTAACATATACCGTTCCATCCGGAACAAAGTACGCCCCACCGTTAATCCATTGCTGTGTGTTTCCGGCGAGATGCGATTTTACCTGCTCGGCGTTCATGCGCTTGGCCCCTTCGCCCTGAAGTTTTTGTTCAAACACGGTTCCGGTCGCACAGGCCAGCAATCCAAATGTGGCGGTTATTACGACTAATATTTTTGATAATCTCTTATACATAAATGTCGCTCCTATAGTTTCAATTACAGCGCAAGAATCTGTTCAAATAAATGATGTCTAGAATATCTATAAGCGATCTCTTCGATTTGGTTTCGCCCTGGCGCCTGCTCTCTATCTGTTTTTATTCTGGCGCTTCTTCTTGACAGCAAACACTAGTTGCTGGATGCTATATAGCACTAACGTCAGGCCGTTGGCAAGAGAAAATAAGTATTCGAAGTGTCAGCTTTACTTCCGAATTGGACTTAATCTGACCTCAGTCAGTAATGATTCGGACATGTTTTTTGTTCAATTGATCTTTCGCTATTATCATTTGAACAGAAACAATTATGCGACATCTTGATCACGGTCAGCGAACCAGAAAACAAAAAAAACCGATAACTATCAAGACGACCCGAACACAACATACGGTGAAAGAATCTTCCTCTCAAAATATCAAACGCTTACTGCTATTAGCTACCATGTCTGTTTTAATCGCTTCCTGTGCCGGACCCAGACCGGCAAACGCAGCGGCGTCTCATTCCTGGGAGCTGGTATGGAGTGACGAATTTGACGGCGACACGATCGATTCGAGGAAATGGGAACATGCGTTCGATTGCACCGATCACGGTAACAACGAGGCGCAGTGTTATACCAATCGTGAGCAAAATTCCTTTGTCGACAGTGACGGGATTCTCCACCTGGTCGCGAAAGAAGAAAAATTCAGCGGCCCCGCGCATTCGGCGGATCACCCCGAGTATGATATCAACGATACGTCGATGACGAAGTCTTACACTTCGGCCCGACTTCGTACTAAAAACCGGTTTGAGTTTAAATACGGGCGCGTCGTGGTTCGCGCCAGGCTAGCCGGCGGCCAGGGCATGTGGCCGGCGATCTGGATGCTACCGACCGACTGGGTATACGGTGGATGGCCGTCCAGCGGCGAGATCGATATCATGGAGGCGGTCAGCCTCGACACGGCGGGCGCGACGAATGAGATACACGGCTCAATGAATTACGGTATGAAGTGGCCGCAGTGGTCAGCCCATGGCAGAGACTTTGAATCCCCCAGAAGTTTTACCCGCGAGTTCCACGATTTCATGATCGAATGGGAAGCGGACGAAATACGCTGGTTTGTCGACGGCGTGCACTACGCGACACAAAGCTCGGCTAACTGGTTCAACTATATCTGGAACGGCCAGGAAAAAGGCTTTAGCGTTGCTAATCGGCGGGCACCCTACGACCAGGAATTTCACCTGCTGCTAAACCTGGCGGTGGGTGGGCACTGGCCCGGCCAGCCGGACAGGAACTGGGAGAGCGATCGTGAATTCCTGGTCGATTATGTTCGCGTGTATCAGTGCGGCTCTGGCAAGAGCGACGGCACGGGATGCGCCTCGGCACCCGATGCGCCGGTTGATGCCTCGATCGAAATCGTCCCGGATGCCGGTGCACCACGGGTTAACCGTTTTCCAATTTTTCAGGACGGCCCGGAGACCCTCACCTTCAATGCCGGCGATCGTACTATCGCAAATACTCCGGTTATCAACAGCTGGATGAAATCCGCCGGTAATGTCGTAATCACTGAACCGGACATTGGCGGCGAGCACGGCAAGGTACTGGATGTCAGCTTCTCCGGACCCGGCAATGTTTTCTTCTCTTCTGCTGATATGAGTGATGTTGAATTTTTTGCAAAAGGCTTCCGCCTGGTCGGTGGCTCCGCCTGGCGCAATCATGGAACGCTCGAGTTCGACCTGTTTATAGAAAGCATCGATGCCGGTACCAGGTTGGTGGCCAAGCTTGATAGTGGCTATCCAGACCTGGGGCAACACGTGATCGAGACGCCGGCCGTTGGCAAATGGACCCATGTTGCAATTCGTGTCTCTGATTTGCTCGCTAATCCACTCGACGGCGGCAATGGTATCGACCTGGGTAACATCGCCAACCTGATCGTGATCGAGGCAACGGGGAGTTCAACTGCTCGCATCCGTCTCGATAATATCTCGCTGTCCTGTGCGGTGAACGAATTTTCCAAGGTATGGCAGTGGGACCAAACCTGCTCAATCGAGCCAGTTCTGGCGACAAACTAAGTTACTGTTCCGCTACCTTGCGACGCAACAGTTTTGTCCGGCCGCGTTGCGTTTTGCTGTCGAGGCGTTTGCGCTGTGAAGTTTTGGTTGGTTTGGTCGGTTTTCTCGTCTTTTGTGCAACCGCCACCGTTTTGATCAGTTCCTGCAAACGCCCAAGCGCGGCCTGCCGGTTTTTTTCCTGGGTACGATACTGCTGCGCCTTGATAATCACGACACCGTCCTTGCTGATGCGTCGATCGCGCAGGTTTAGCAATTTTTTCTTGTAATAATCGGGCAACGATGAGGCATGAATATCGAAACGCAGATGAATCGCCGACGAGACCTTGTTGACGTTCTGACCGCCGGCCCCCTGCGCGCGGATTGCCGACAGTTCAATTTCGTCATCGGGGATTGAAACGTTGCGTGAAATTTGCAGCACGCCGGGATTATCCCAAAATTACACCCCGGTTTATAGAGACGAGCCGGGAGTGATAAAGACGCCAGGCCCCGGACCGATGTCCTGGATATTACGATTACTTTTTAATCGGTCCTGTTTTGTCTATGTACCCGAAGCGATAATGTCCTTTCGTAATGCGAGTCCAGTTTCGCGTTCACCCAGAGTTTCAAATGCTTCAGGCGTCTCGAGAAATGTTGCAGATTCGAGGTCGCCAGGATGTCGGGGCGACGCTTAACGCGAGCTTCGATTTTGCCATCGTTTTTCATGTCTAATGCACTATCCTGTTTCATGATTCAGCCTTTAACTTGTTGTTTAAAAGAGGTTATCGGGAATAGGCTAGCAGGCTTTTTGTGCAGTGCAACATTTATAAAGGGAAATATTTACACCGCACTTTTATGGTGCGATTTCAGCACTCTAAAATCAAAACTGAACTTCTGACCAACGCGTGTTACTCAGGCATCGCGCTCGCTATTGACCGCACGCGCAAAGCCCTCGAGATCAACCCGCTCGTGCCAGTCTTCCAGGTCAAGGCTTAAGCGGCCCCGCCAGTTCGGATATTCATCGATTGTGCCTGGCAGGTTCACCTGGCGTGTTTGCAGCAACAGGTCTTCAAGCTGCACCATAAACAGCATTGACGGGGCTCGTGCCAGGTAGCGCTGTATCGACTGGGCCAGTTCGCTGCCCAGGTTTTTAGACGCGTTCGTCTCGTTAATTGCATCCTCGGCGACCAGGTTTTCCCGGGCCAACGCCGTCAAAATTTCGAATCGATCCTGCTCGCGTACCTGCCGCTGCTGATCCCTGGACTCGTTTGACGGATATAAATCGAGTTGTTCGCGTAGTTCCAGGTCCGCTTCCTGCCAAAAACCTCGCAGTGTCGGCAGATCGTGCGATCCCGCGGTACACAACGAGTAACGGGGGTACTCTGCCGGCGGCCTGATGGTTCCGTGGTGCCAGTCTTTCTCGAAATTGAGAATGCGAAAAGAGAGCATTTTATTTGTATCGAGGGCGTGGCGAACCTCGTCCGGGACGGTGCCGAGGTCTTCACCAATAACCAGGCAATGATGACGATGACTCTCGAGTGCGAGAATACCCAGCAGGTCCGTAAAGGGATAAGAAACATAGGTACCCTGGTTGGGCGAGCCGTTCGGCGGCACCCAGAACAGCCGCATCAAGCCCATGATGTGATCGATGCGAAGTGCGCCCGCGTGACGCATGTTGGCGCGCAAGGTCCTTATGAACGGTTGATAAGCCTGGTCGCGAAGCGTCTGCGGTTTTAACGGGGGTAGTGCCCAGTCCTGCCCGTTTGCATTAAAATCGTCAGGCGGGGCACCGATACCGATGTCGAGTGCATAGTTTGCCTGTTCAGCCCAGCACTGCGCCGAAGACCTGGCATCGCCAACCGCGAGATCGCGATAGATGCCAACGCACATGCCGTGTCTTTTGCAATTCTCTTGTGCCGCGGACAACTGTTGCTCGGCGTTCCACTGCAGGTACTGGTGAAACTCGATATCATCAGCATGCTCGTCGGCCCACCTCGTTACGGTCTCCGATGCGGGATCCCGGTAGGCTTCAGGCCATTTCTGCCATCGATCGATAGTGGCATCCTGGCGGTGAAAAAATGCCTGTAATGCCTCGAACAGGGCGAATTTAAACAAATCCTCGCCGCCGCTTTGCTGGAATTGGTGAAAAGAGTCGATTCGTGTCGAATCAGTATCGTGGCGCTTTTGTCTGAACGTTTCGTAAAGTGACCCCAGTACCTGCAATTTTAGGCTCCAGACCCCGGCGTAATCGATCAACTCGAGTTCTCGCAACGCCTGCAGGTGGGCCTGGAACTTCTCGCTTTTAACCTGCGCCATCACTCCAGGATCATGTTTAAACTCATCGATCGCCTCGACATCGAGGTAAACGGGGTTGAGAAAGTCACGACTCGAGGGACTGTAAGGGCTTGGGTTATCGGGTAAATGCGGGAACAGCGCATGCAGGGGATTGATACCCAGCACGTTAATTCCAAGCGGAGCGAGTATATCGATCACTGACTGCAGGTCGGTAAAATCACCGATACCCCAGTTACGCCTTGAACGCAGCGAAAACAGTTGCAGGCTGATGCCCCAGACTCTCCTGTCATTGGCGAGTTCAAGTGGTTGATAGCAGGTTTCGGGCGCTATGATAAGGGTTGTTCGTGCCTCGGTTTCATCAACCAGTTTAACGCTTAGCTGGTGATACCCTATTTCCTCGAAATCCGGCAAGACGACTTCGAATCGCCGCAGCCGGGTTCCGTTAACCACCGACTCGTCGACGGCATCCTGAGCACTGATTTTCCATACACCCTGCTGAAGTTGACCGCTTTCTTCACGCAGCTTCCAGTTTATCGCCCTGTCGACCTGGTTATCAGCCAGCGTCAGGGGCAGGCGCATGGGCCCCTCGTTTTGTCGGCGTACCACGACCGGAGCGATGAGATGAGACCATTTGCTTGATTGCACTTGCTCCAGTCTTTGACGAATATCGTCATCACTATTCACCGGCAACTGCAGCGCTGCCAGCAGCGATTGTTTCACTTCAATGCCGGGCTCATGTCGTTGGCCACGGATATCGTGGTAGTCAAGCGCAATGCCACAACTCGCGCATAGCGCGTCGAGGCCCTCATGGTCGGTTATCGGCATCGGATTTCTATTCTGTTCTGACAACCGGTGATACCGGGCTGCGATCTTGATTTGAAGTCGTCACTTTTTCGGGTTTATTGTATTGACGCAATGTTACATCAGTAATTCAAACAACTGCAGCGAACGCGGCTCGATCCCGACGGAACTGTTGTGGTTTATTTTTGGTTCGGCATCGGCGGTAGTGAGGATGCACTGCCAGTGGAACTCGGTCGCTGGTAGCACGAAATCCACCTTTGTCGTGTCGGCATTGAATACGACCAGCAGCGCTGACTCCTTTTCGCCATCGAAGCGAGGATCCCTGGCTGGCATCGCTTCAACCGCCAACAGCATGGCGAGAAAGTTGCTGTCATTATGCCAGTCGGCGTCATTCATCGGTTCACCATCGGCGCGAAGCCATTGAATATCGGAAAAACCACTGGGTTCAAACTGCTCTTGTCCATGCACGAATCGATCTCGATGCAGCAGCAGGTATTCGCTTCGAACCCGTACCAGGGAGCGCACAAAATCGAGCATTCCCTGTTCCTGCTGAAGCGCGGACCAGTCCAGCCAGGTAATCTCGTTATCCTGGCAATAAGCGTTGTTATTGCCCTGCTGACTATGTCCGAATTCATCCCCCGCGAGCAGCATCGGGGTTCCCTGGGCGAGCAACAGGGTTGCCAGGAAATTGCGCCGCTGGCGCAGTCGCAACTCGTTAATTTGCGCATCATCGCTCGCACCTTCGACACCATAGTTATTGCTGAAATTGGCGCTATGGCCGTCCTTGTTGATTTCACCGTTGGCCTCGTTATGGCGCTCGTTGTAGCTGACCAGGTCGTTAAGCGTGAAACCGTCGTGACTGGTAACCAGGTTAATACTGGCCGAGGGTCGCCGGCCGTTATGCTCGAACAGGTCACTCGAGCCATGCAGGCTGCGCGCGAGTTCAGGTAACACACCGGAGTCGCCACGCCAGTAGCGACGCACGCTATCGCGAAAGCGATCGTTCCACTCCGCCCAACCGGGTGGAAATGCACCCAGCTGATAGCCCCCCGGCCCGATATCCCAGGGTTCGGCGATTAGTTTCACCCGCGAAAGCACGGGATCTTCATGCACTGCCCTGAAAAACGCGCCCTCGCTATCGAAACCGTTCGTTTCGCGGCCGAGACTGACGGCAAGGTCGAAGCGAAAACCGTCAACATGCATCTCCGTCACCCAGTATCGCAGGCTATCGATAACCATTTGTAAAACCTGCGGGTGATTCAGGTTGAGGGTATTGCCGCAGCCGCTGTCGTTGATATAGACGCGTTTATCCTCGTCTGAAAGTCGATAATAGCTGGCATTATCGATGCCACGAAAACAAAGCGTCGGCCCTGACTGGTCACCCTCGGCAGTATGGTTGTAGACGACGTCAAGGATGACTTCGATGCCGGCCTGGTGCAGACGTCGTACCATGGCTTTGAATTCGTTGCGATCACCATTTGAAAGATATCGTGGTTCGACGGCGAAGAATCCGATGCTGTTGTAGCCCCAGTAATTGACAAGGTCTTTTTTGGCGAGAAAGTGATCGTCGACAAATGCGTGGATCGGCATCAATTCCAGCGAGGTTACGCCGAGCGACTTGAGGTAGGAAATCACGCTATCCGATGCCAGCCCGGCAAAACTGCCTCGTTGTTTCTCGTCTATTTCCTGGTTCAGCATGGTAAAACCACGCACGTGGGCTTCGTAAATGATCGTGCGCGCCCAGGGCACCCGCGGTGGTTGATCGTTACCCCAGTCGAAAGCCTCGTCGACAACCACTGCTCTCGGCACAAACTTGGCACTGTCGCTGTTGCTCAAACTCAGGTCCAGTCCGGGGTCGTCAAAATCAAAGCCATAGACGGCATCGTCCCAGCTCAATTGACCGCTGATCTGCCTGGCATAAGGATCAAGCAGTAACTTGTCTGGATTGAAGCGGTGACCCTGCTGTGGTTGATGTGGTCCATGCACACGGTAGCCGTAATGGGTACCCGGCCCGCAACCAGACAGGTACGTATGCCAGACCTGGCCGCTGCCTTCGAGCTCGAAGCGTTCAGTCTCGCGCCCGGTTTTTGCGTTAAACAGACACAGCTCGACCCGGGTCGCATGCGCCGAGAACAGCGCAAAATTTACCCCGTGCCCGTCCCAGTTAGCTCCGAGCGGCCGAGGCGTTCCGCGCAGCTGCTCGTGTTTCATGGTGACTGCGTTTTATCCGTGACCGTTGCCACCGGCTGCAGCCGCCAGATATTATCGTTGTATTCGCGAATGGTTCGATCGGAAGAGAAGCGCCCGCTGGCCGCGGTATTGAATATGCTCATCTGCGTCCAGCGGTCCCGATCCTGAAAAGTGCTTGCCGCAACTCGCTGTGCGGCAACAAAGCTGGCAAAGTCCGCGGCCGTCATCCACGCGTCCTGCGGGCTCAATATGCCTGCAATGATCGGATCGAAAATACCGGGTTCCGCAAGGCTGAACTGGTTGCTCTGCAATACTTCCATGACCTCGCGCAGGTCAGCGTCGGCGGCAACGATCGCAGCGGGATCGTATTGCGGGCGCGCCTGTTCGACTTCTTCAGCGCTCATCCCGCAGAGGAAAAAATTTTCCGCACCAACGGCTTCACGGATTTCGATATTAGCCCCGTCGAGGGTACCGATGGTGAGCGCGCCGTTAATCATGAATTTCATATTACCGGTACCGGAAGCCTCCTTACCCGCGGTCGAAATCTGCTCGGAGAGATCGCAACCCGGGCAGATGATCTCCATGGTACTGACATTATAATTGGGCAGAAATACGAGGCGTAACAGGCCCCTGGTTCTGGGGTCCGAGTTAATGACATGGGCGACATTATTGATCAGCTTGATAATCAGCTTGGCCATGAAATAGCCGGGCGCGGCCTTGCCGCCGATGAGCACGCAACGCGGCGTCCAGTCGGTCGTGTCGCCGTGGTGAATGCGTTGTAATAAATGAATCACGTGCAACACGTTGAGCAGCTGGCGTTTGTATTCGTGCACGCGTTTTACCTGCACGTCGAATATGGCGTCGGGGTAAAGCTCGACATCACAGGCCTGTTTGACCAGTGCCACCACCTTTGACTTGTTAGCCTGCTTGACCGCCTGCCAGGATTCGCGGAACGCGGCGTCCTGCGCCAGCGGAACCAGCTTTTCCAGCTGGTCCAGGTCGGTAACCCAGCCATTGCCGATGCTGTCGGTTATCAGCCGCGACAACCCTGGATTGCAGGCCCTGAGCCAGCGCCGTTGCGTGACACCGTTGGTTTTGTTGTTAAGCCGGGTTGGCCAGAATTCATGGAAATCCTTGAACAGCCCCTGCTTCAACAGGTTCGAATGAAGTTCGGCGACGCCGTTCACCGAGTAACTGCCGACGATGGCGAGATGCGCCATGCGCACCATGGGCTCGGGGCCTTCCTCGATGATCGCCATGCGTTCGCGTCGTTTCAGGTCCTTCGGCCAGCGCTCGGTAATTTCGGCGACGAAGCGACTATTAATCTCGCGCACGATGTCCATCACCCGAGGCACCAGTTGCTGCAACAGGCTTACCGGCCAACGTTCCAGCGCCTCCGGCAACAGGGTGTGGTTGGTATAGGCCATGCAGCTGGTGGTAATTTTCCAGGCCGCGTCCCATTTGAGACCATGCACATCGATCAGCAGGCGCATCAGCTCGGCCACGGCGATGCTGGGGTGGGTGTCGTTTAACTGAAAGCAGTGTTTTTCAGCGAACTGGGTAAAGTCTTCGCCATGGCGATTGACCCATTGTCGAAACACATCCTTGAGGCTGGCCGAGGCGAGAAAATACTGTTGCCGCAGGCGCAGTTCCTTGCCATTTTCGCTGGCATCGTTGGGATATAAAACCATGGTGATGTTTTCTGCCGCGGTTCTGCCGGCAACTGCCTCGGTGTAGCTTCCGGCGTTAAATTCATCGAGGTCGAATTCGTTGGTAGCAATGGCCGACCATAGCCGTAAGATGTTAACAGTGCCGTTCTGGTAACCGGGCACCGGAATATCGAAAGGAATCGCCAGCACGTCGTAGGTATCCACCCAGCGCGCATGACTGCGACCGTCGTCGTCGAGATAGTGTTCGACGTGACCGCCGAAATGCACCGCCTGTTCGTACTCTGCATGTTCGATTTCCCAGGGGTGACCGCCGCGCAGCCACGGATCAGGCTCCTCGACCTGATGACCCCCCGCAATTTTCTGGCGAAACATGCCGTACTGGTAGCGGATGCCATAGCCGATCACCGGCAAACCCAAGGTCGCACAACTATCGAGAAAGCACGCGGCCAGCCTTCCGAGGCCACCGTTACCGAGCCCGGCATCGTGCTCCTGCTCGACCAGCTCTTCCTCATCGAGGCCGAGCTGATTCAATGCCGCGCTCAACTCATCGCCAAGATCGAGGTTCAGTGATGCATTGCGCAGGTTGCGGCCGAGCAGGTATTCCATCGACAGATAACAGACCCGGCGGCTATCCTTCTTTTCGTAGCTATGACGGGTATTGTTAATCCCGTCCATGAGGCGATCGCGCAACGTCATTGCCAGCGCGACGTACTCGTAATGCGGCGAACTCTGGTAATGATTTCGACCCAGGGTGTGATTGAAGTAACGCCGGAAGTCGTGCACCAGGCTCTCGCTGTCACGACCCGGTGGCGCCAGCGCGGCAATTTCTTTGTTGTTACGCGTATTCATGTTGCTGTCAGTCAGTTCTCGTTATCGATCATTCGAATGAAAAGATTAAAGTCGCTAACGGCGGCAAGGTCAAATTCAACGAGTAGTCACGTCCGTGGACGGCAACTTTGTCAGCATAAACTTCGCCGAGGTTTCCCACACCACTGCCGCCATAGATGCTGGCGTCGCTGTTGATTTTTTCCCGGTAGCAACCCGCCGAAGGCACGCCGATTCGATAACCGCGACGTATTACCGGCGTCATGTTACACACCGTAATCACCATTTCACCCGGATTCGAGCCGCGACGCAGGAAGGAAATCACGCCCTGCTCGTTATCGCTACAGTCGATCCATTCGAAGCCCTCGGCACCGAAATCGACCTGGTACAGCGCAGCCGTATTGCGATAGAAATGATTCAGGTCTCGAACCAGCTGCTGGATGCCCGCGTGCGCGGGCTGGTCGAGCAGATGCCAGTCGAGCGAACTGTCGTGGTTCCATTCGCGCCGTTGCGCGAATTCGCCACCCATGAACAGCAGTTTCTTGCCGGGGTGCGCGTACATGAAGCCGTAGTAAAGTCTCAGGTTGGAAAATGCCTGCCACTCGTCTCCGGGCATGCGCTCGATCATCGAGCCCTTGCCGTGCACGACCTCGTCGTGCGACAGCGGCAGAATGAAGTTTTCACTGAAGGCGTACAGCAACCCAAACGTTAGCTTATCGTGGTGGTAACGCCGGTGTACCGGGTCCTCACCGAAATAGCCCAGGCTGTCGTGCATCCAGCCCATGTTCCACTTGTAGCTGAAGCCCAGCCCACCGGTGTAAACCGGGTGTGAAACTCCCGGCCAGGCAGTCGATTCCTCGGCGATGGTGACCGCACCAGCCGCATGCACCTGTTCATTCATCTGGCGCAGGAACTCGACCGCCTCCAGGTTTTCATTGCCGCCGTATCGATTGGGTACCCATTCACCGGGCGCGCGCGAGTAATCGAGATACAGCATTGAAGCGACCGCGTCGACGCGCAACGCGTCGACGTGGTACTCCTCGACCCAGAATAGTGCGTTGGCGATCAGGTAGTTGGCGACTTCGGGACGACCGAAATTAAAAATCAGCGTACCCCAGTCGGGATGCGCGCCCTGACGCGGGTCGGCATGTTCGTAGAGACTGCTGCCGTCGAACTGGCCGAGGCCGAAATCATCACGTGGAAAATGGGCTGGAACCCAGTCCATGATCACTCCGATACCCTGCTGATGGCAGCTGTCGATGAAAAATTTGAAATCCTCCGGGTTACCGAAACGGGATGTCGGTGCGAATAATCCGACGGGTTGATAGCCCCAGGAACCATCGAAGGGATGTTCGCTGACCGGCAGTAACTCGATATGGGTGTAACCCATATCCTTGACGTAAGCGACCAGGCTTGTAGCAAGCTCGCGGTAACTCAACACCTGGTTGTCATCAACTTGCCGGCGCCACGAACCAAGATGCACCTCGTAAATTGCCATGGGTTGATCGAGCGTATTGGTGGAGCGCCTGGCATCGAGCCATGCCGTGTCCTGCCATTGGTAGTCATCGTGCTGCACGATCGATGCATTGCCCGGGGCCAGTTCCATCTGCCGCGCAAACGGATCGGCCTTTAAGGGCAGTAGTTCTCCGTTGGCGTCGACTATTTCGTACTTGTAGTAGTCACCGGCGCAAAGGCCCGGGATAAAGATGTCCCAGACGCCGCCGGTGGGGTGACGTCGCATCGGGTGGCGGCGACCGTCCCAGCCGTTGAACAAACCGATCACGCTGACGCGGCTCGCACCGGGCGCCCAAACCGCAAAATGCACGCCCTCGACACCGTCGATTTCTGTCACATGGGCACCGAGTTTATCGGCGAGATTTATCAGCTTACCCTCTCGCATCAGGTGACGATCGAGGTCTCCGAAGGGTGACTCAAATCGATACGGGTCATCGAGGGTGTAACTGTGATCATTTTCGTAGAGGCGCAGCCGATAAGTGGCGACGGGTAGCGGTAGCTTTGCTTCAAATAGACCGTCTTCGTGAACCGATCGCATCTTGATCAGCAATTCATCGTTGCAGTCGACGAGTTCCACCGCCCGGGCCTGAGGTTGAAAGCTACGCACCGTCCAGATTTTGGTTGCACTGTGCGGTCCCAGGATCTTGAACGGGTCACCATGCTGCCCGCGCGCAATCGATTCGTAACTGGATTTCAATGTTGCCATGGCGTTAGCGCTTCACGACACCCGGTAAAGAAGTTTCAGGTACGCATCGATACTGTCGGCCCACTCGAATCTTTCCGCCGCCGCCGCTTTGCGCATGGCCTTCCAACTGGAGGATTTTTTCTGGAACTGGATTAGCGCGCGTTGCACCGTCGAGACCAGCGCGTCGGCCTGCGCGGTTGGATTATCACCGGTAAAAGTAAAACCCGTATCGCCGTCTTTGACCGTATCCCGCAAGCCGCCAACGTGGTGCACCAGGCAGGGTTGACCCGCACGCAGCGCCAGCATCTGGCTGATGCCGCAGGGTTCGAACGAACTGGGCATGAAGAACAGGTCGCCCTGTTGATAAAGCGCTGCGGCCAGTTCTTCTGAAAAGCCGCGCAGGTAGATAAAATTTCGATGAATTGCCGCGGTTTCAGAAAGAAATTGCTCGTAATCCGGATCACCCGTACCAACCATGATCAACATGCCCTCGTCACCGATTGCCTCCAGTGCCGCAAGCAGGGCAGGACGCCCCGGGCTCGTCGGCTGGCGCATCAGGTCGACCTTTTGATCGGTTATTCGGCCGATGCTGGTGAGTAACATTTTTGGACGTTGATCGCTAAGCAGGCCGAGCGAGTCGTGGGCTATGAAATGCGAGCTGGCGAGCGAAGTGTTGCGGCTGGCCCATAGCAATACCAGCTCTCGCATCCGCTGCAACAATGTCGGCCAGTCCGCCAAAGCCGACCCGGTTTGCTGCGAGTAATCACAACCGTTCAAGATACCGAACAGGCGTTTCTCATCGCGGGCTTTGCGCAGGTCCGGGTCGAGATCCTCACCGCCATGTTTACCGTGATCGGGATCCCCCGGGAGCAGGATTTCCTCGGCATAACTCGGCGAAACCGTGTGTACTGCATCGGCCAGCCGGATTGCGCTGGCCATCGGATTTACGCAGTCGGACCAGCGTGGATCGGCCAGTTGGTTGCGCTCGTAGACCAGGCCGGGGTACCACTGTTCGAGCGAAGAATCATCCTTGTCGAATGGTCGCACGCCCTGGACCGCCAGGTTATGAATACTGTAGACGCAGCGCAGATCCTGTAGCGAGCGATAACTTTTATCGTAACGACGCAAGATGCACAAAAAAGCCGCGTGCCAGTCGTGCAGGTGCAGAACTTCCAGCTCGGCAAAGACAGATTTTTTAATCGCCTCGGCAACGCCCAGGCAAAACAGCGCAAACTTGCTGGCGTCGGTTTTAAAGGGTTGGCCCGGGGGATCGTCGCAATAGATTCGACCCGCGCCACAACTGCTGAACAGGGGATGCTCGATCACGTAGTGATGAACCTTGTCGTCACCGATCTGTTCCAGCTGGAAAAGTTTGAGTGCCTCGGTACGCCCGGCGAACTTGACCCTGAGTACCTGCAATTGCCTGGCACCATCCAGGCTATCGAATACGCCGTAGGCTGGAGTAACAACGGAAACCGTGCAGTTACGTTGCGCCAGTGCGGCGGGGATATCGCGCACGACGTCGCCTATACCGCCGACCTTGCCACCCGGCAAAGCCCCGTTTTCCGCGGCAACCATCAAGATATGCGTCATCGGGTCACCACGTCCGGCTTACTGCCGCCGGTGTAATGTTCGATCATCTCGAGGTTTGCCGAGAGACCGATTAATTCACCGGGCGCCGTTTGCGGATCCTGCGCTTGCTGGAACACGCTGAACTTTTTGCCTGGCCCCGAGGGTTCCGGCTTGTAATCGCCAAACGGGCGCGTGGCAATCGTTTTACGACTCGTCACGGCGCTTACCTTTGTTCGTGGGTAGTCTGGTTTAGCATGTCGGGCGTCACCAGCACAACGCCTTTTTCGGTAACCCGGAAACCACGCTGCCTATCCTGTTCGGGGTCTTCGCCGATCACCATGCCGGGTTCTATGGTGCATCCACGATCGATAATGGCCTTTTGGATACGAGCGTTGCGACCGATTTCGACATCGGGCAGGATGACGCTGTCCACTATCTCGCAGTAGGAATGGATCCGCACATGAGAAAATAGCAGTGATCGCCTGACCAACGAACCCGAAATCACGCATCCACCCGAAACCATCGAGTCAATCGCCAGGCCGCGTCGATCTTCGCGGTCAAACACGAACTTTGCCGGCGGTAATTGCGCCTGGTGCGTCAGAATCGGCCAACTCTGATCGTAAAGATTCAATTCCGGCGTAACGTTGACGAGTTCCATGTTAGCTTCCCAGAAAGCATCCAGCGTGCCGACATCGCGCCAGTAGGCGCGTTCACCGGTATCCATGTCACGAAACGGGTAGGCATATACCTGGTACTTGTCGATTATCGCAGGGATAACGTCCTTGCCAAAATCGTGCGAGGATTGGGGATCATCGGCATCCCTGATCAGTTGCTCGTAGAGAAACTCGGTGTTGAACAGGTAATTGCCCATCGATGCTAGGCAAAGGTCCGGTTGACCGGGTATCGGCGCCGGATTGGCGGGTTTTTCATTGAACTCGATGATGCGACCGGATTCATCGACCGTCATGACGCCAAAGGCGCCGGCCGCTTCCTCGAGCGGCACTTCGAGGCAGGCAATCGTCATGTCTGCCCTGTTTTCAACATGCGTGGCGATCATATTCCCGTAGTCCATTTTATAGATGTGATCGCCCGATAAGATCAGCACGTATTCAGGATTGTGGGTGCGCATTATGTCGAGGTTTTGATAGACCGCATCGGCAGTGCCCAGGTACCACTCGCCACCGGCGCGTTGCGAAGCAGGGAGAATTTCGACGAACTCGTCCAGTTCACTATCGAAGCGGGTCCAGCCGCGCACCAGGTGGCGGATCAGCGAATGCGCCTTGTACTGGGTCAATACGCCAATACGACGTATACCGGTATTGATGCAGTTCGATAGCGGGAAGTCGATAATGCGGAATTTGCCGCCGAAAGGCACCGCTGGTTTAGCACGCCAGTCGGTCAGTTCGTAAAGTCGCGAGCCGCGACCGCCGGCAAGCACCAGGGCAAGCGTCTGGCGAGTGAGGCGGCTGACAAAACGAGTATTGTTAGTCGAATTCATAGCGTGGTCACATCTACTGAGAGTGGTCGATGTCGATCGTTACGATTAGTAATCGAAATACTGTACCGAATGCGTCGCTTTACGGCCAGTAAACCGTTCAATGGTACCCGGTTAATGGAAAAAAGATACTTTTGGAACCAGGCCGACACTAATAAACGCCTGATATTGCAGCCAATAACCCGTGCAGGTTGCTGACTAAATTCACGAAATTACATGCCCTTAATGAGTGCAGGAAACCATCGATAAACCGGTCGCTGCCAGCGGCAGAATAATTCATTTAAGATGACCTGCCTCAAATCCTGCAGGCAATAAACAGGTAGCATTGCGACAATTCAGCTAACAGCTGATCAGGCAAGGGTAGTCGGGATATGAAAGATACGCTGCTGGCATTGAGTGACCTGTTAAATATGCTTCCTGACGCCGTCGTCATTGTCGATGGCAAAGGACGCATCACGTTCGCTAATGCGCATATCGAGGGGCTGTTGGGATATACCCCTGGAGAGCTAGAGAAACAGTCTCTGGATCGCTTGATTCCGAAGAACTATCGAGCGGATCACAAAACTCATTTAGCGAGCTTTCGGGAACACGGGCAACCGATGGCCATGGGTGATCGTCCCGTGGTATACGGGCTTGATAAATCGGGCGACGAGGTTCCAATATCGGTGTCCATAGCAAACCTTGATCTCGATGGTGAACGATTTTCGATTGCAGTCATGCACGATAGCGGCGAGGTACAATCAGAGATCACCCAGGTTACGTCCAAAGCCGAGACCGATCTCTTGACCGGAATCGGAAACCGTTTGCGGCTTTCACAGAAACTGGAATCAGCAATCGAAAAATCACGTCCCTTCAGCTTGCTGTATCTTGACCTGGAAAAATTCAAACCATTCAATGACAACTACGGGCACGAGGTCGGCGACAAGGTACTTCAAATTATCGGCAGGCGGCTTCAGGCACTGGTCCGTTCCGAGGACCTGGCAGTTCGCCTGGGTGGAGATGAATTTGTGTTGTTTCTTGGCGGATTAATCGACAATGAGATACTCGAACAACGTGCGGCAACGGTTGCCGATAGCGTGACCCGCCGCTTTCATATCGGAGATTTGTCCGGTGCTGTCGGTGTCAATATCGGAGGGGCCACGTTTCCGCGAGACGGCGACAACGAGCAAGATCTGATAAATGTAGCCGATCAGAATATGTACCAGGCCAAGCAAGCCGGAATAGCCTACCAAATCAACAAATAAAAGGCTGCCTCGAGGTTTACGGGTCGCGATCAATAATGCTACTTTCACCGTTTGATCAGCCGTCGAGCCCAACATGTTTTATAAAACCAGCGAACCTCATGGTTTACCGCATAATCCCTTTAAAAGCTGCGTGGCGCCAAGGCCTATTGCCTGGGTGAGTTCGATCGATCCGGATGGCGTGGTCAACCTCGCTCCCTACAGCTTTTTTAACGCGGTTGCGAGCGATCCACCAATGGTGATGATTTCTTTCAACGGCTACCACGAGCATGGTGGCGAAAAGGACACCCTCGCCAACATAAAATCGAGTGGTGAATTCGTCGCCAACATGGTGCCACGAGCGCTCAAGGACGTAATGAATGTTACCACCGCGCCGGTAGCGCACGAGGTCGACGAACTGGAGCTTGCCGGGTTAACCACCGAGGATTCGGCACTGGTGAAACCGCCACGCGTCAGGGAGGCGCCGATTCACCTGGAATGCAGCTTGCACCAGGAAATCAAGCTGCCCTGCACCCTGGAGGACAGTATCAACACCATGATTATCGGCCACGTACTTGGAGTACATATCAGGGACGAGGTACTCACCGACGGCATGGTCGACCTGTCGAAAATCGAACCGCTTGCCCGACTGGGATACATGCAGTACAGCGCGGTCGAAAATCCTTTCGTTATGAACCGTCCACGGGACTGAAAACGTCAGTTATCGTCGTCCGCTGCCAGCGATTCCTGGAATCCGGGCGGCACATCGACGGAATACCGGGCCAGGCCCTGTTTGAGGAAATGTTCACGCATCGGTTGGCCGTTGCCGGACAGGGCCCGCATTTCCGATTCGGGAGTAGGATCCTGGACCGAAGGCCAATGGCCCGGCTGCAGCTCGGATCCCTCGGCAGCGATATCGAGTGGATCGTCTTCGCTGATTGCCGGGGTCTGCTCGAGATCCATGAACTGCCAGGTCGCCTCCAGCGGTATATTATTATGCGGGTCATAAAAATAGATCGACCAGAACATACCATGGTCAACAGCGCCCTCAACCTCGATCCCGGCTGCCTCGACCCGATCCTTGAGGGCAAATAATGCTTCCCGCGACTCCACCGTGAACGACACGTGATCAAAGCCCAACGGCAGTGTGGTGCGATCGCCGGGAAATTTTCGATTCATGACGGTTGCGCCATCGTATTCGAAAAATGCAACGTGGGTTTCTCCGTCGGCGAGCTGGAAGAAGTAATGACGGTAACCATCGTGGCCAATTCCAGCGCTTAGTTTCATCCCCAGCAGATCCCGGTAAAAACGAATGGTGGTCACCATGTCATCAGTTATGAAAGCGAGATGGTTTATGCCTTGCAGACTCATAACAGGTACCAGGTGATCTGATCTATATTTTGTACGGAGGAGCCGTAACCATCAAGGCTATCACAAGTCTTATTCCCGGGTACGCAAATTCAAACCCGCCAATGGGTAAACTCATAAACTACTGACTCGCTAGTTTTACAACGGATCACCACCGCGAGCGAGCATACTGGCAAGGCGATGAATCGTTACCGCGCCCTTGTATCTCCCCTCGTCAACGACAAAGATATAGCTGGTATCCTCCCGTTCCATCATGGCCAGTGCCTTGACCGCCGAGGAGGCGGACGTAATCGATAAATGTGGCTCCTGTTTATATTGATCAACCGTGCTGTTGAGTAACAGCTCTGCCTCGGCCTCCATATCCTGCAGGTTGGATATCTGCTCACCCAGAATGTGAGCCATTTCCACGACATACTCCGGAAGACAGCCATGCTTGAGAACATTCTTCAACGTGACCCGCCCGATTATCTGCTCGCTGGCATCGCAAAATGGAAGGCCGGGTGTATTCGCGCGGTCACATTCGTCAAAAAGCTCGCGCACGGTCATCCCTGCTTTTGCGATCCTGGTGGGAATCAGCACCTGCTCTACGTTCATGGAGATTTACCTGTCGTCATTGGTTAGAGATACCGGAAATAGACGTAACAACTAGCGATACCAATACTCAGCAACATCATTGGAAAAGCCATCAGCATGAAGGGCAGAAACCGGATACGGTGACCCGCGCGCTCGGCGAAACCGGCCACGATAAGATTGGCGCTTGCCCCGACGAGGGAACCATTGCCGCCCAGGCAAGCACCCAACGCCAGCGACCACCACAGCGGCATGAGGTATTCGGTACCGCCGAATGTAGGCGCCATGGATTTGATTACCGGGATCATGGTTGCCACGAACGGTATGTTATCCACGACCGCTGATGCAACGGCTGAAACCCATAAGATGGTAAGGGCTGTTACGGTAAGATCTCCGTCGGTATAGTTGATGACAAGGTCCGCGAGAATACGCAATACACCGGCCTCCTCGATCCCCTTGACCGCGATGAACAGACCAATGAAGAAGAAAATGGTGATCCATTCGACGTTGCCAAAGGTCTTGTTTACTTCCTCCGACTGCTCCTCGGCATCGTTTTTCAAATTGGACAGGAGCAGCAGCAGGGCTGCGCCGAACATGGCGATGGTAGCGGGTTCCAGGCGTAGAGGGTGCGCCAGTACAAAGCCTGAAATCACCAGTGCAAGCACAAACATCGACTGTTTCAACAACCTTACATCCGTTATCGCATCCTTTTCCTTGAACTTCATAATTCGCTCACGCGCGTCCGTGGTGGCATGCATACTGCGCCCCCAGACCAGGTAAATAATTGCCAACGTGACAGCGAAAATAAAAGGGATTATTGGCGCAAGGTTAAGCAAAAAATCGTTGAACGACAGGCCGACAGCCGAGCCAATCATGATGTTCGGTGGATCACCGATCAGGGTGGCGGTGCCGCCGATATTCGACGCAAAAATTTCGGCAAACAGGAAAGGATAGGGATTGATTTTGAGCTCATGGCTGATCAGTAACGTGACCGGGGCAATCAATAACACGGTAGTGACATTATCAAGCAGTGCGGAAAAAATCGCTGTAACCAGCGAAAGCATGAACAATATACCCCAGGGACTGGCGTCGACCTTCTTGGCCGACCAGACCGCAACATACTGGAAGATACCGCTATTCCGGGTGATGGCGACAATTACCATCATTCCGGTCAGGAGCCCTAGCGTATTGAAATCGATACCCGAAATCGCGGTTTCCTGGTTCAGAACCCCGAGGGCGACCATCAACCCTGCGCCCATACCGGCCACGATCGCGCGGTTGACCTTCTCGGAGATAATGAGTGCGTAGGTTGCTACAAACAGGACCGAGGAAACCCAGAGCGGGTCCCAGCCGAAAATCACCTGGGCGGCGAGCTCGCTTTCACCGTGCATTGTTGCCGCTCACGCAGGGACTTGTCGCATCCTTTGTTGAATTATTTTTCAGTGTGGGTTACTCATCTTGCTCTGCGGGCTTGTCCGCATCATTGTGGTTTATCAGCCGTCCCATGATGATCCCTTCGAGGACATCCCAGGTTGATACCATCCCGACGAGCTTTTTGCTTTTACCCTTGACGACAATAACCGGCAGACTGGTATCTTTGCTTTCATCGAGTAAAGCCAAAAGCTCCGGAAAAGCCGTTTCCGGTGAACAGAAGAGCAGTTTCTTTTGCTTCTCCAGGAAATTTTCTACCGGTTGGTCTGCTATCTTGTGCCAGCGATCTCCCATCTGGACAACTTCATCCGGTAGAAAGTGGAGATTAGAAATACTGTGCTCTCCAAGGTTCAATGCCGCCTTGGGCAGTAACAGGTGACTCAATCGTCGCAGGCCAAACAGCCCAACAAAGGTGCCTGCTTCATCCACAACCGGGAGATTACGCACGTGATGTTGATGCATGAGAGACATGGCATGGGCAACGGTGTCCGACGGCTTTATCGTGAACAGGCCGGATGTCATGATGCTTTTGGTAGTCATGTCAGGTACGCCTCGTCATTCAGGTAAATTTACATTGGCAAGTTTTTATAGAAAGCATCTCACGAATAACTGGTGGCCCGATGCATATTTATCAGGCAATGAATAACTGGTCGCCAACCGAATGTTAATTATTTTTTGCGTTTTTGAATCGGTTTCTTCTTCCGCGATTTCTCCTTCTTCGTCTTTTCTTTACGCGGTTTTTCCTTGCGCTGCTTCTCTTTACGCAGTTTCTCTTTACGTAGTTTCTCCTTGCGTTGCTTCTCCTTGCGTTGCTTCTCCTTACGCAGTTTCTCCTTACGCAGCTTCTCCTTACGTTGCTTCTCCTTACGCAGTTTCTCCTTACGCAGCTTCTCCTTACGTTGCTTCTCCTTACGCTGCTTCTCCTTGCGTTGCTTCTCCTTGCGTTGCTTCTCCTTGCGTTGCTTCTCCTTGCGTTGCTTCTCCTTGCGTTGCTTCTCCTTGCGCAGTTTTTCCCTGCGCAGCTTCTCCTTGCGCAGCTTCTCCTTACGCTGCTTCTCCTTGCGTTGCTTTTCTTTCTTCTGCTTCTCGCTTATCGGTCGTTTCTTTTTCACGTACTTTTTAGAGGGGGAGACTTTCTTGCGTGTTGGTCGTGCCCGACTTTTTGCAGTTTTTGTCCTCCTGGCGCGAGACGTGGAGAGCGGCCCGTTTGCCGCTTTAATAACTGCGCTAGCTCGTACCGCTCCGAACCCGGGAACCCCGGATAGTTTTTCGACCGTAGTGCCCGCGATTTCCGCCACGGTCCTGAAGCCGTTTTTGATCAGGATTTTTGCTGTACTCGGGCCTATACCCGGAATATTAGTAATTGCTGTTGTCATTATTAGCCCCCTCACAAACCTGTATTTTGCAATTCTTTATCTTCAAACTGTTTCGCATCAAACCAATTGACCTGTATCAATACCAGGGCAAATTAATTCAAGTAACAAGGGACAGACCATAATTTTACAGGGAATATGAATATTAGTGGCCTACACCCCTGTCCATGCAAGAATTTTGGGCACCAAAACCAGCCGATGCATAAGATATTTGGGGATAAATACGGTACTATCGTGGCGTTATAAGACCGGCCAACAAAATTCGTGCACAGCAAGAGTAAGGCGCCCCCGCCCGTTAAATCCCGCGAAGATTTACGTGCAGAGTCCTTGTCCAGGGCGATCGATGCACTTGGGCAAACCATCTTCCTGACCAATGTACTTGATTATCTTCGGATCGATGTTCCATTTGTCGGTATCTTGCTGCTGTTGTTCGACAAAAATAATCGGCTGTTCCATATTTACGATACGATCCGGACACCCTATCGTATCGATCTCGATATGTATCTCGATGGTGTTTACCAACTCGATCCATTTTATACCCGGTTTTGTAAGGACAAAAAAACATGCGCGATGCTGATACGGGATGTGGCTCCCGATCGTTTCAATCAGACCGAGTATTACCGGCGCTATTACAAGAACATCGAATTGCAGGACGAGATGGCGATCTTCACCGATCTGCAGGACGGTCGATTCCTTTTCTTTTCGATCGGCCGACGCGCCTCCGAACCGCGCTTCAGGCGTAAAGAACTGGAAGCGATAAACCGGGATCTACCAGTGCTGGCATCGCTTTGCCGGCAGCATTTCGACGAGTCCACATACGACCAGGAGAGTCCATCCGGTAGCGTCGATGATCGGCGTATGCAATTCGCGCTGGAACGGTTTGGTGAAGAGGCGTTAACACCACGCGAACACGAAGTGGCGGTCTGTATTCTTAAAGGCCACTCCTCAAAATCTTTGGCACGCGAAATTGATATCAGTCCCGAAACCGTGAAGATTCACCGCCGCAACATCTATCGCAAGCTCGGCATATCTTCACAAAGCGAACTTTTCCTCAAGTTTTTGAATACCTTAGGGTAATTGTCCTGCATTAACCCTTTTAGGTTATATACAGCATATCTGCATCGGAATTAAGCTTTCCGAATAATAAATATTATTTCCGAGGAGCACACGTGTCGACACAGACGGCAACAGCCGCAATCGATATCCGTGAAACCAGCAAGATTTACGGCCGTAACCGGGAGACCGGAGTGGTCGCGCTCGACCAGGTTTCGCTTGCCATCCGTGATAATGAATTCTTTACCCTGCTCGGACCATCCGGTTGCGGCAAGACCACCCTGCTGCGCCTGATCGCGGGCTTCGAACAACCCACCCATGGCGAAATACTGTTGTTCGGGGAACACCTCGAGGGTCTACCGCCCTACAAGCGTCCCGTCAACACCGTGTTTCAGCATTACGCGCTGTTCCCACACATGACGGTTGCCGAAAATATCAGTTTCGGCCTGGAAATGCTCGATACGCCCAACACACAGATTTCGAGCACGGTTAAGGAGGTACTCGGCCTGGTGCAAATGGAGCACCTCGCCAATCGCAAGACCGACCAACTCTCGGGTGGTCAGCAGCAGCGAGTGGCATTGGCCCGCGCACTCGCTCCTAAACCCAAGGTATTGTTGCTCGACGAACCACTGTCGGCACTCGATTTCAAGTTGCGCAAAGAGATGCAGGTCGAACTCAAGCGCCTGCAAAACGAAACCGGTATAACCTTCATTTTCGTGACCCACGACCAGGAAGAGGCGTTAACCATGTCCGATCGTGTCGCGGTGATGCGCGACGGCCTGATCCTGCAGGTCGGTAACCCGCGTGAAATTTATGACCGCCCGGCAAAGCGTTTCGTCGCGGACTTTATCGGCGACATCAATATCTTAAAGGGTAGAATACTGTCGAAAAACGGCGCACAAGCCACGGTAAAGCTCAATGCTGGTTACCAGGGAACTGCGGGCCTGCCCGCCGAAACAGATAGCCTCGGAGACGAAGTGAGTATCGCAATCCGTCCCGAGCAGCTTAGTTTCGTCAGCGGTGCAGGTCCCGAACACCTGTCCGGTTCGATTCAGCATATCTCCTATTTTGGTTCCGGTTTCGATTACGAGATCGTCATGCCGACCGGAGAGACCATCATGTTGCAACTGCAAAATCGCGGTGCCGGGGATCATGCTTACACAGTTGGTGATCGGGCGCATATCGCAATCAGCGAAAACAGCATGCAGATTCTGGCAGATTGATGGTGAAATGAATGTCTGATCAGCCGAGCGCCAATATCCAACCTTCTTCGAGTGTCGTGGCCGAGGAAAAACGTTTGCGTAACACGCGCCTTGGCCTGCTGGCACCGGGCATCCTGACAATATTCTGTATCGGTATCATGCCGCTATCTATCGTGCTGGTTTATTCATTCCTGGAGCCGGGTGATTTTGGCGGAGTGAGCTGGGTATTGTCGTTCGATGCCTATGTCCAGTTACTGTTCGAAGAAGATATCTTTGACGAAACCCTGTCGTTTACGACCGATTACCTGCAGATATTCTTGCGCTCGGTCGGTCTCGGACTGTTTACCACCATCGCCTGTTTACTGGTTGGCTTTCCAACCGCCTATTTTATTGCGACCCAACCGCCGGCGCGGCGTAACGCATGGCTGTTCCTGATCACGATCCCATTCTGGACCAACCTGCTGATTCGCACCTACGCGATGCTTTTGATTTTACGTGACCAGGGAATTATCAACCTGGCGTTAATCGAAATCGGTCTGATCGATCGAGCTATCCCGATACTGTATACCGATTTCGCGGTATGCCTGGGACTGGTTTATGCCTACCTGCCGTTCATGGTACTACCGATATACGCGAGCCTCGAGAAGCTTGATTTTCGTCTGGTGGAGGCGAGCTACGATCTCTATGCCACCCGCTTCAAGGTTTTAAAACGCATCATTATCCCGCTCGCCAAACCGGGTATTGCGGCGGGCTGTATCCTGGTTCTGATTCCAAGCCTGGGGGCATTCATCACCCCGGCGTTGCTCGGCGGCGGCAAGTCGCTGATGATCGGCAACCTGATCGAACTGCAATTTGGCCAGGCGCGTAATTGGCCCTTCGGTTCGGCCATCGCACTGGTACTGATGGTACTGGTTATGTTGTCATTGATGACCTACCTGCGCTACGGCGCGAGAAAGGGAGCGCCGGCGCATGGTTGATATCGCCACCACCGCACGACGCAAGATCATCAAGGGTATCGATCTGAAGTACCAGCCTGGTTTTTCGCAAATCACATGGTTTTGTATCGTCGTGCTGTATGCACCTATTGCGGTGCTGGTGTTGTTTTCTTTCAATGAAAACCGCTCGGTCACGGTCTGGACCCAGTTCAGTCTCGACTGGTATGTCAAGGCATGGGAAAACGAAGGTATTCAACATGCAGCACTGGTATCGCTGGAAGTCGCGTTCGTGGCGATGGTGATATCGACCATCCTGGCAACCATGGCGGCGCTGGTGACGACGCGCACGCCCCCGTACCGCGGGATGAACATCGCAGTGGCGGTGATTAACCAGCCCCTCATGGTACCGGAGGTAGTTACCGCCGTGGCGACCCTTATCTTCTTCGCCATCATCAAGCAGGCCACCGGGATCAGCGGCATCGGCTACCTGATCGCGGCGCACACCGCTTTTTGTATTCCCTTTGCCTATATGCCGATCCGCGCCAGGCTCGAGGATATGGACCTGAGCCTGGAACAGGCTGCGGCGGATTTATACGCACCACCTTTCAAGGTATTCCGGCGGGTGACCCTGCCGTTGTTGATGCCCGGAATCCTGGCGGGCGCCATGTTGGCATTCATCGTTTCACTGGATGACGTGATTATCACGCTGTTTGTGGCGGGCCCCGGCGAAACGACACTGCCCCTGTATATCCTGGGGCAAATCAGACGCGGGGTGACCCCCGAGATTAACGCGGTATCCACCGTGTTCCTCGGGATTTCGGTCATCCTGGTAACTTTTATTTTTCTATTCGGGAAAGATAAAAAATAGTGGGCTAACAACCCACATACATTGTAAGTAAGAAGTGAAACATAACATAAGTAACAACTAACTGAGGACAAGCAAATGAAAAGCAAGATATTTATGATGATCATGGCCATGAGCCTGACATTTACGGTAGGCACCGTATCAGCTGCAGGTGAACTGCATATTTATAACTGGGGTAATTACACCAGCCCGGAGATGATCGAGAAATTCGAGAAGATGCACGATGTCAAGGTAACCCTTGATGGTTACGATTCCAATGAAACCATGTTGGCGAAAGTCGAACAGGGTGGATCGGGTTACGACATCGTGGTGCCCGGTGATTACATGATCGCCATCATGATCAAGAAAGGATTGCTGGAACGCATCGAACCAAACAAGATGTCCAACTTCAAGAACGTGGATCCGAAATGGGTCGATGTTTACTGGGATAAGGGCCGTAACTACTCAATTCCTTACCAGTGGGGCACCACCAATTTCACGGTTGATTCCACCATTTACAAGGGCGATGTCGATACGCTGGCACTGCTGTTTGATCCACCTGCCGAGTTGAAAGGCCGAATCAACATGCTGAAAGACATGAACGATGTCATCAACGCTGGCCTTCGCTACCTGACTTACCCACGCTGCAACGCGGATAAAGCGCAGTTGAAGGAGCTCAACACCATGCTGGTCAAAGCCAAGGCAAACTGGCGCACCATGGACTACTCGGTCATCGAGAAATTGACCTCCAAGGACGTGGATTTGTCGCAGAGCTGGAACGGGGCCGCAATGCGCGCTCGCAAAGATCGTCCCGAACTGGTTTACTCCTATCCGAAAGAAGGCTTTACCGGTTGGATGGATAACGTCGCCGTACTCAAGGGTGCGCCGAATCTCGAAAACGCCAAGCTCTTCATCAACTTCATGATGACTCCCGAGGCGGCCGGGATGACGTCCAACTTAGCAAGCTATGCCAATGGCATTCTCGGTAGCGAAAAGCACATGAGAGCAGAATTGACCTCTGCCCCGGAAATCGTCATGCCTGCGGGTGCACCGGCGCCCGAGTTCGTGCCACCGTGTCCGCAAGAAGTGACAGATCTGTATTCCAAGATCTGGACCAATCTTAATAAGTAAGGCCGCTCCTCGGTACTGGGTGGGAGCACAGTTTGCTCCCACCCCGTTTTTTTGCCTCCTATTGAGATGACCATGGATAAATCCGCTCTTAAACCAAGAACAGCACTGGAATTGGGGATTATGCGCGGCTTTCCGCCGCCACCCGAAAAACGCCCTGACCTGACCAACTGGGATCTCGCACCGTTTAATCGCTGGTCGTTCATGAACATCCGTAAACTGTTCCCGACCGAGGAAGTGAAGGCGGATCAAAACAATATTCAGGCTCTACCGGTTGCATTGCAGGATCAAAATACAGTTACATTTCGAAATCATAAGGGTGACAAGAAATCCATTGCCGAGTTCCTGGACGACAGCTACACCGACGGATTCCTGGTTCTGCATAAAGGCATAATCGTTGCAGAGCAATATTTCAACGACATGCAACCGGATACACCGCATCTATCGCAATCGGTCTGCAAGTCTTTCGTCGGTACTCTAACCGGCATCCTGCACCAGCAGGGGCTCGTCGACCCGGATGAGCCAATCGTAAAATACGTGCCTGAACTAAAACGTTGTGGCTACAAGGATGCGAAATTATCCCATGCACTGAATATGACAAGCGGGGTACGCTTTACTGAGGAGTACAACACGCCAGGATCAGACATGACTAGAATCGATATCGCATCGGGCTGGCGGCCCGTTCCCGAGGGCGAAACTCAATTGACCATTCGCGATACTATCCTCTCCCTGCCAAAACTCAAACCACACGGGGAGGTATTTGAATACAAATCCGTGGAAACCGACGTCGTCGCCTGGGCCCTGGAGAGGGCGACTAACCGGTCACTCGCTGAACTGATGAGCGAGCTGATCTGGAAGAAAATAGGCGCCGAACACAACGCTTTTTTTACCGTGGACCGGGCGGGGACTGCCCTGGCAAACGGTGGATTCAATGCAACCCTGCAAGATTACGCGCGTTTTGGCCTGATGATGCAGAACAATGGCACGGTTGGAGAATCTGAAGTAGTACCAGGAACCTGGGTCGATCAATGTGCAAGTGGTGACAGCAGTGTCTTTGGACCGCCCTATACCGATACCTGCCCTGGTGGTGCTTATAGTAATTTCTGGTGGGTAAACAACATCGACGAAGGTGACTTCATGGCGCGGGGGGTGTTCGGACAAATGGTATATGTGAACCGGACGGCCGAATTAACCATCGTTAAACTGTCGACCTGGCCTGATTACCGGATTATCGACTTTACTCGAGACAGCCTCGCAGCATTCGGTGCCATCAAAAACCACTTATCCTGAGAGTAAAGAAAGGTAGCGGTCCCACTGTTGCCTCATGATACGTCGTTATGCGGTTAAAGCGCTTTCAAGAAATTGGTCGAACAGATTTTCTACCTTTTTGATCACGCCGTTCATGGCATGGTCCCCGCTAATCAGGTGCAGCGTACAGTCAGCCTGCTGTGCATATTTAATCGAGTTTTCCGCAGGAATCACATCGTCAGACCAACCGTGCACGATTTCGGTGTGCGACGATTTCGAGTCATGCTGCTGTTTTCTAAAACCAGGTATGTAAAGTGCCGGCGCCATCAGGAAAACCGCTTTCGGTGTGACGATCTCGGACGCCACCAGTGCCACGTAGCCGCCCATGCTGGAGCCGACCAGGATAAAATCGTCGACTTCTTTTTCCAGCGCGGCCAACAGGCGCTCGACCCGAAGATCCGGGTCCGTCAGGTCGGCGTAATCGATACTGTCGACGTCACATCCCTGCCGCCGCGCAATCTCCGCCAGTCGTTTAATTTTAAATCCCCAGGGACCACTTTCCTTTCCATGTGAAAACACGACTTTCATGCGATGCCTGCAAATTTTCGACTAGCGTGCGAGACCAACAAACCTATTCATTGCCACCCGAATTCAGCATGTCATATAGCGAGTGCGCATGCTCGGCGGCCTGGATGCCTAGCGGGGTAAGATAACCGCCGTCGACCTGGGTCAAAAAACCACCCTCATACAGGTGCCGAGCGGCCGATATCACGGCAGCCTCGGCAGTTTTGTGAATCTTGACGCCTTCCAGACCAGACGGGGATTTGAACAGCATCAGCACATTCAACTCGGCAATGTTTTGTGGCGTATACGACATGCGGATTCCCGGGGTGATTGTTTACATCAATGCCCGAATCTTCTAGCGATCAAGCATTGGACAAGCTTGAGACATTGCTGTTTTGAGCGGTTACCGATTCCAGGAAATGGCCTATCTTGACCGGTTCACCGAATAGATAGCCCTGCATCAGGTGACAACCCAGGCCTTCCAGGTAATCTGACTGCTGGGTGTTTTCGACGCCTTCGGCAATGGTTTGAATGCCGAGACCCTGGGCCATGCCGACAATTGCCGCGACCAGTGCAGCGCCTTTCTTGGAATGCTCGATTTCAGATATAAAGGAGTAATCTATTTTTACCGTGTGCACCGGCAGCTCACGCAGGTAGTTCAGTGAAGAATAGCCGGTACCGAAATCATCGATCGCAATAGAAATCCCCTTGTTGGCCAAAACCTGTAATTTATGGGTGCTGGCCTGGATATCGCCCATAAACATGTTTTCGGTTATTTCAATTTCCAGTCGCCCTGGCTCGATACCGTAAACATCGGTAAAAGAAACCAGGTTTTCGGGGAAATCTTTTTGCTTGATATCGGTTGCAGACAGGTTAATGCTGACCCTGATCTGGCTGTTTACAAATTCCTGGCTACCGAACAAATCGCTGGCAACCCGGTGCAACACCCAGTCACTAAGCTGCTCAATGATGCGGGATTCTTCGGCCTGTTCCATGAAATAGCTTGGACGGCGCAGTCCAAGCTGGGGATGATTCCACCTGAGCAGTGCTTCAACACCCACAATTTTCCTGGTTTCCACATCTATCTGTGGCTGATAGAAAATTTCCAGCTCATCATTTTTCAGGGCGTTTCTAAGCCCACTTTCAATGGAAATCTTTTCAGCGGCCGCGTGTTCGATCTTGGCGTCATAAAAGGTATAGCCATTCTTGCCGGTTGCCTTGACGTCGTACATGGCCATATCGGCATTTTTAATCAGCGTATTGATATCGCTTGAATCGACGGGAAATACCGAGATGCCGATACTGATGTTGATATAGACTTCCTTGCCTTTCAGATAGAAAGGCTGCTGCAAACTGGCGATTAATTTTTGCGCAACTTTTTCAGCCTGTTCCCTCGAGGTAGGCTGTGGCAATAACAGCATGAATTCATCACCGCCGAGCCTGGCCAGGGTGTCACCGGTACGGATTTCTGTTTTGAGTCGCTCTGCTACCTCGACCAGCAATTGATCGCCGACCACGTGCCCGAAACTGTCGTTTATCAATTTAAACCTGTCCAGGTCAAGAAACATGATGATCAATGTTTCGCCGGATCTTTCCGCCTGCCTGATTGCGAGATCGAGGCGATCATGCAGCATCGCCCGGTTAGGTAACTTGGTGAGCAGGTCATGATAAGCCTGGAAGGTAATCAGTTTTTCCGCTTTCTTGCGACTGGAAATATCGCGCGCCACACCGTAGGTGCCCTGGTAGGTACTGAGTTTTTTAGGATCTTTCGAATCGACCGCGTATATGCCCATGGAGTTAAGTTCGATCGGGCAGGTGGTGACGTCAAATGGTTTCGTGGGATCCTTGGTATTACATTTCAAACCGAGCTCAATGGTACGGTTGGAACGGCTTGCCCGACGCCGTTCATTAAACAGGTATTCAGCCTTCAGACGATCTTCGTCGGCGATAAACTCGCTGTAGTGCTTGCCTATCATGTCGGCCTTGTCATAGCCCAACAGCTTGGTAACGCTATCGTTGACAAAGCTGAATTCGCCGGCCAGGTTCAGAATGTAAATTAAATCCGGCGAATTATCGACCATGTAGCGGTGGAGTCGTTCCGAGTGAGCCAACCGGTTTTGAATTTGAGACTTTTCATCCTCGACATGCAGTTTGTCCAGGGCATTGCGAATCGAATGCTCGAGCTCATCAAAACTGTAGGGCTTCTTGAAAATATCATAGGCGCCCAGTCGAACCGCTTCGGTAACCTTGTTGATGGAGGTTTCACCACTCAGCACGATTACCATTGTATTTATTTTTTTATCCCTGATGAAGGCTAATACCTGGTCACCCGATTTTTTAGGCATATTGAGATCGAGAATTACCAGGTTGAACTGGCGTTGCTGAATCAGCGAGATCGCCTCCTCCCCGTCTTCCGCCTCGGTGATATCGGACCATTGTCGCTTCAGTAGCTTGACAAGACTTTCGCGTGCACGTTGCTCGTCATCCACCACCAGAAACGAGGTAGGCCTTTTAAACCGTCGTGCCTTTTTTTCAAAACTGATCAATAAATTATCCATCGGGGGGAAATATGGGGTTACCTTTTCGAACGCAAGGGAATCAAAATTTCAAATGATGAGCCACCTACTTCATTTTCCATATATTTAATCTGCCCATTGTAACGCGCAACGATATCCGCTGTCACAGAAAGTCCAAGGCCCCGGATGGCGCCGTCCTTTGCACTGGCCAGGGGTGCAAACAGCAGTTGTCGGGTGATGGGATCGATGCCCCTGCCGCGGTCCGCGATGGAGAATTGAGCATAGGTCGCCCCGTCAATATTCACGAAATGGCGGCTTGAAACCAGGATCTCCGCATCACGGGTCTGTGCTTCAACCCCATTCTTGACCAGGTTCAGAATAACCTGGCGCAACGCATCCCGGGTTATTTCTATTTCGGAGTCTGACTCGTCGAGAGCCCACTTGATTTCAACCTTTTTACCGTTACTGATCGACTTCACGTAGAGCGGAACGGACATTTTCAATTCTTCGTTCAACAGAACGGTCGCGGGTTCAGACTCTTTCTCTTCCTTGAAATTTACAACGATACTCCCGATTCTTTGAACCTCTTCCTTCAGTATCTGGATTTCTTCATCATTACTGGCATCGTTTGATTTTGAGTTTCCCTGGATAATATCGATATAGTTTGCGATGACGCTCAGCGGATTGCTGATTTCATGAATCAGCTTGTCGACATCCTTATGTTCCTGTTCCTTTTTCACACTGTCTTCGAAAGCCCGCTGTTTCAGTTCCTGGTTATTTTTCAACCATAACTCGGCATTAATCTTGAGGTAATCGGAAATAAATCCTGCCAGGTTCTCGAGAGATTTCTTCTGATCCTTGTTCGAACCCACAACTATCGCGCCGATAACCTGGTCCCCATGACCCAGGGGCAAACAGAATGCGATCTCATGGTTCAGTCTTCGAATGATCTGGCGATCGGATATGGGTGAAATTTCATCGAGCGCCTTCTCGGGTTCGATCCAGATGTTGCGTTTCTCGAGATAACTTCTAATGATCTGGCTCTTGCTGTTTTCAATCGAGAACTTGCTGACTGCTCGAACCTGGTTAACTTCATACAGCGCCAGTTGCGAGCGGTTCTGCGAATCGGGGAACAACATGGCGACATCGGAAATGGAAAACAATAACTGCATTTCCCGGGCAATTTTCAACAACAGATTTTTAGGCGTATTGATGTTGGTTGAATCAATATCTTCAGAGGTAATTACTTTGACTAGCGAGGCATCCCTGATTTTTCGCGCAAGCCTGATGGTTTCTCTCTCGATATCCTGGCTAAATTGCACCTGTGTCAGGCTGCCCGACTTGGGGTAAGGAATACCAAACGAAGCAGCGACCTGCGACAATTTATCCTGCACGTGGATGTAGATCAGCTTCAGTTCTTTTTCATCGACCAGCGCCGATTGCCAATTGGTATCGGGTCTGCCAAAGCGGCTCAAATGCCGGGACATCTCGCTCGCCTCGGCAACGATCTGGCATAGAATGTCACCGCCTTGCAACAGTTCTTCTTCTTCGTGGTGGAAGCGCACGGCATCGGCAATTGCGGGGCTAAGGCTGGCCCACTGCTCGATCAGGCAGGCGCCCAGCTCAGTATGGCTGGTGCCGAACTTCTTGATTTCCTTGCTGATTACTTCAGCCTCGGTCGGCGAATTCATAATATCGACATACTGGTCGTGGAACTTGGCATCAAATACGATTTGCCCGAAATGATGCAGCAGACCAGCCAGGTAGGCATCTTGAGGATTATCATAATTTAAGGAATGGGCGAAATCCTTGGATATCACGGCACAATAGAGCGATTCCAGCCAGGCATTACAGACAAACTCTTTTTGCGTATTGATCAAACCGGCAAACAGTTGCTGCATCGATGATGTCAGCATCATGGTTTTGACAAGCTCATGGCCCAGTAATGCCACGGCATGGCTCAAATTTTCGATGGGTTGTTTAATCTCAAACGCCGCGGAGTTAACGGCCATGATTAATTTCCCGGTCAAGGCCGCATCGGTGCCGATTAAATCGGCCAGCTCATCGATTGTACTGTCGGGGTCATGGCAAACATCGAGCAGCCTGCTGAGCAGATGTGGAGGACTGGGCAACCGAACCAATTCAATTGATTCTATAGTCAAATTCGGCGAGCCTCCTAGATCAAGCATTATTTATTCTTATGTTGACTGGTTCAGTATATTTTTGGGAAAGCGAATAATATACTATATTTCATCCCTGAATCGACCTTTAACCAAATTTCCGGAAAATCATTTTTCTGACGAATCAAGTTCGCACGGCTTTCGGTTAAACGGGTACAAACGGGACAATCCAGCGACCATGAAAGCATGACCCAGATATCAAAAACATGGCCCAGATCACATTAATTTCGATTTTTGGCACATTTAGCCGGGATTACCGGTATAGAATGCCCTGGACTATATATCCCCCGCAATAACGGTGATCGAGTCAATGAAAGTTAAACAGTTTCAACCTTTGCATACACCTGGTGCATTACCGTCAAACCCCTGTTCCCGCTATTTGAAAGTTCCCGAGATATCCATGAAAAGCATTATTTACTGTATCGCGATAGTTGCGATTACTTTTGCCGCCGGTTGTGCCACGAATCGCTCCAAACCCATCATCGATCCCGACAGTGTCGACATGGAGCTCTACCAGTACGACCTGGCAGAATGTGAGCAGATTGCGGAGCAGGTAGACCAAAAGGCCGGTTCCGCCGCGGTTAGCGGTGCCGTCGTTGGCGGTGTGATAGGGGCGATCGTTGGCGATAGTAATGCCGTGAAACGCTCGGCCGGGGTTGGCGGGGTCCTGGGAGGTGTCAAGGGTGCAGGCGCCACCGAGCGCGAAAGATCGCAGGTAGTTAAGAACTGCCTGCGCAACCGTGGTTACACGATCCTCAACTAGGCACTGCATCCCTTCAAGCTGCCGAGGCCTCGCCCCGAACGCTTTACTGAAGTGAAATCACGCCAACCCGGTTGACGTTGATCATCGGGTAAAAAGTGCCGACATCGATTTCCGCATTGAACTCGAATTCGACCGGACTGGTCGGATCGGCGAGCAAACCGGTAAGCACCTGGAGACTACTGAACAAATCGGCCGTGGCGCTAAGTTTAACCTCCGCTTCGCCGTAGGCGGCTATTGCCGGCAAGTCGTTGGCAACGCCCTCTATAACCTTTTTGCCCACCAGGTAAATATTATAGGACAGACCGGCGATATCCAGCTCACTGCGATTCGGGTTAGTTACACGCAATAGGATATCGAATTCCGGGGCAACGCCATTCAGAATTCTCGGTTTCACCGAAACCAGCGATACGCCCGGCTCCTTGAAATCTGAGGGCATCGTCGCGCAGCCGCTGGCAATAAACCAGGCGAGCAGGTGCACAATAAGTAATCGGCTTGACTTCAACATGTCGTTCTCCAGTCAGGGGTGGTTTATTGACCTGCAACCATAAATGAGGGTTTACAGACCGCGCCATCCCATGCCATCACTATTATCCCGACAGAATTCCTTTTGTGGTACTATTTTTTGCACTGCCCGCCGCCTGGTGGGTTACTGGACAATAAAATAATCATCGATACAACCATCGAGGAGGCTGTTGTGACAAGATTAAAAAAATTACTACTAAGTCTTACCGTCCTGGCCGCGTTTGGCATGGGTTCATCGCAGGCGGCGACGCCGGATAATACCTTTGTTATGGCCAAGGACATCGCCGATATCATCACCATGGACCCGGCTGAAGTATTCGAGCTCACCACCGGTGAGATTATCGCCAACATCTATGATCGAATCATGATGTTCGAACCCGAAGACCTGCAAACCCTGGTCGGCGGCGTGGCCGAGAGCTGGGAGGTCAGCAACAAGGGCAGCACTATCACCTTCAAGATTCGCCCGGGGCTCAAGTTTCATTCCGGCAACCCGGTGCGCGCCGAGGATGTCGCCTGGTCGCTACAGCGCGTCGTCAAGCTCAACAAGACACCGGCTTTTATCATCACCCAGTTCGGCTGGACCGCGGAAAACGTCGATGAGCTGGTCAAGGCCACCGATGACAGTCACGTGCGAATCACCATTGCCGAGGAGTTTTCCCCCGGACTGGTGTTGAATGCGATGTCCGCCGGTGTCGCTTCGGTGATCGACAAGGAACTGGTCATGAGTCATGAAAAGGATGGTGACCTCGGATACGACTGGCTCAAATCCAACAGTGCCGGTTCCGGCGCCTTCAGCCTCAAGACCTGGAAAGCAAACGAGATCGTTACGCTCGACGCTAACGCAAATTACCGCCATGGCGCACCGGGAATGAAACGCGTTATCCTGCGCCACGTATCGGAACCCTCTTCGCAGCGGCTGCTGCTGGAGAAAGCCGATATCGACATGGCGCGCAACCTGACCCCGGACCAGGTTAAAGGTGTGATGGGTAATTCCGATATTTCTATCGACGGTCATCCCAAGGGTACCATTGTCTACATGGCCGCCAATGCGGGGCACCCGATCCTGGGCAAAACCGAGGTGGTGCAGGCAATACGCAACCTGGTTGACTACGAAAGCATGGCTAATTCTTTCCTCGCCGGGCAATTTGTCGTGCACCAGGCATTCTGGCCAGCCGGTCTATGGGGAGCTCTCGAAGAAACGCCTTACCGGCAGGATGTGGCCAAGGCCAAATCGCTGCTGCAGGCAGCCGGCCACGGTGACGGCTTCGAACTGACCATTCATACCCTGACCAACTCCCCGTTTCCGGAGATTGCCCAGGCGCTGCAGGCCAACCTGGCGCAGGGCGGCATCAAGGTCAATATCGTGACCCTGGAAGGCAAGACATTGTGGCCGAAATATCGCGCCCGCGAGCACGATATTATTCTCGCCCGCTGGTCACCGGATTATGTTGATCCGCATTCCAACGCCGATGCCTTTGCCCACAATCCGGATAATCGCCTGGAAGCGAAACTGACCGGCGTGCTCGCCTGGCGCAATGCCTGGGCAGACGAATCAAGCAACATGCTGGCCGTCAAGGCACGCAACGAGCTCGATTTGAACAAGCGCAGAGATCAGTACCTCGAACTGCAGGCCATGCTGCAAAAAACAGGTCCGTTCGTGATCATGTTTCAGCAGAACGAGCAGGTGGCCCGCCGTAAAAACCTGCAGGGTTTTGTTTCGGGTTCAAACTTTGACCTCGTGTTTTACCGTAATGTAACCAAGCAGTAGTGGGATCCACTGCCGGCGGTCAACCGACTGCAGGGTCAGGCATGGCGCTGCAGTCGAAGTTGACCAGTATCCTGGGAGTTCTTACCAGCCTGCTGCTGACCTTCATCGGCCTGACCGCAATCACCTTCGTGATTGGTCGCATGATGCCGGCCGACCCGGTACTCGCCATCGTCGGTGATCGCGCCTCGCAGGAGGTTTACGACCAGGTTTACCTGCAGCTCGGACTCGACAAGCCGGTTTACATCCAGTACCTGCGCTATCTCGAACAACTGGTCGAGGGCGACCTCGGCACCTCGATCATGACCGCGCAACCGGTGCTGGACGATATTATCCGGTTCTTCCCAGCGACCCTCGAACTCGCCACTATCGCCACCCTGCTCGGCATATTTGTCGGCATCCCGATGGGTGTATTGGCGGCAGTACACCAGGGCCGATGGCCGGATCACATCGTGCGCGTGATCAGCCTGATCGGATATTCGGCGCCGATCTTCTGGCTCGGCATGGTAGCTTTGCTGATTTTCTATGCCAATCTTGGCTGGGTTGCCGGCCCCGGCCGGCTCGACGTTTACTACGATGGCATCGTGGAACCGACCACCGGTATCCTGATGATCGATGCCGCCATGTCCGGCGAATGGGATATTTTTCACAACGCGCTGTCACACCTGGTCCTGCCCGCTACGATCCTCGGCACCTTCGCACTAGCCTACATCGCGCGTATGACGCGCAGCTTCATGCTCGACCAGCTCAACCAGGAATACATCCTGACCGCGAGGGTCAAGGGCATGCCCGAGCACAAGGTAATCTGGGGCCACGCATTTCGCAACGTGCTGGTACAGCTCATCACCATCATCGGCTTAACCTATGCTTCGCTGCTGGAAGGCTCGGTGCTGACCGAAACCGTTTTCTCGTGGCCCGGCATCGGCCAGTACATCACCAATTCGCTGTTTAACAACGACATGAACGCGGTGTTGGGCGGCACCATCGTGGTCGGTGCCTGTTTCGTCGGCATCAACATGCTGTCCGACCTGCTTTATCGCCTGGTCGATCCGAGAATTCGCAAATGACGACCGAAGCGACACTGCGCGGCTGGTTGCTGGCCGAGATCCCGACATCGAAATGGCAGGCCCGTTGCCAGCGGATCTTTATCGGCTGGCTCGACTTCAAGCGTAATCCTATCGCCATGATTGGATTTTTGATTATCCTGGGCCTGGTAGTCATCGCCGCGCTGGCGCCCTGGATCACCACGTCCGACGGGCTCGAGCTGCATCTCGCTGATCGTTTAAAGCCACCCAGCAGCGAACACTGGTTTGGCACCGATGAGCTCGGGCGCGATATTTTTGACCGGATTATCTGGGGCTCG
>Ga0224508_10000443_pt1 | contig 41355 bp, 34 predicted proteins | sample SF_Jan12_sed_USG_4_FD_170157 | JGI IMG/M metagenome (GOLD analysis project Ga0224508, IMG submission 170157) | Sediment microbial communities from San Francisco Bay, California, United States - SF_Jan12_sed_USGS_21 | ecosystem: Environmental > Aquatic > Marine > Sediment | place: USA... | reverse complement strand
TTACGGACAGCTTTATCATGACGTGCAGACGTTCGCGCGCGGGCTGCATCAAAAGGGCTTCGCCAAGGGCGACGTCTTCGCCATCTATTGCCCGAACATGCCCGAGTATGCGGTTGCGTTTTACGGCGTCGCCCTGCTCGGCGGCATTAACACCACGATCAATCCGCTTTATACCGTCGAGGAACTGGCGCGACAGTTGAATGACGCCAACGCGAAGTACCTGCTCACCATTCCTGTGTTTACCGACAATGCGCTCGCAGCAGCCGCGCTTTCGAATATCGAGGAAGTCTTCGTCATCGGCGCCGCAGAAGGCGCCAGCGATTATAGTTCGCTGCTGCAGCCAGCAGGTGAATTACCCGAAGTGCAAATCAATCCGCGCGAAGACATCGTCGTTCTGCCTTACTCGAGCGGCACCACGGGCATGCCCAAGGGCGTCATGCTCACGCATTACAACCTGATCTCGAATATCTGCCAGTTCGGGGATCTGACTTCGATGTCGGAACGCGACAAATTGATCGCAATTCTGCCCTTTTTTCACATCTTCGGCATGGTGGTGTTAATGGCTTACGGTTTGCTACGCAGGACAACCGTGGTCACCATGCCGCGCTTCGAGCTGGAGCAGTTTTTACAACTGCTGCAGGATTATCAAATCAACCGCGCATTCCTGGTGCCGCCGATCGTGCTCGCGCTGGCGAAAAGCCCACTGGTCGACAACTACGACCTGTCGTCGTTGAAAATAGTCTTCAGTGGCGCCGCACCGCTGAGCCGGGAAGTCACGCAGGCCTGCCGCGAACGACTCGACTGCAGGGTAGTCCAGGGTTACGGCATGACCGAGATGAGCCCGGCGACCAACATCGATTTCGAAGACCCGGATAAAACCAGGCCAGGCAGCATCGGTCCGATCATGCCAAACACCGAAGCTATGATCATCGATATCGATAGCGGTAAAGCGCTCGGTTACAACCAGCAGGGCGAATACTGCGTGCGCGGCCCGCAACGAATGCCCGGCTACCTGAACAATCCCGAAGCCACCGCCGACGCCATCGATGCCGACGGCTGGTACCACTCGGGCGATATCGGCTACATCGACGAGGATGGATTCGTCTATATCGTCGATCGGGTCAAGGAATTGATCAAGTACAAGGCGATGCAGGTCGCACCCGCCGAGCTCGAGGCGCTGCTGCTCAGCCACGATGCCATTATCGACGCGGCGGTCATTCCGCGGCCAGATGAAGAAGCCGGTGAAATTCCCAAAGCCTTTGTCGTCAGTAACGGTGAAATCGGCGCCGATGAGATCATGAATTTCGTCGCGGATCAGGTGGCGCCGCATAAAAAAATCCGTGCGCTTGAATTCATCGATGAAATCCCGAAATCACCGTCTGGAAAAATTCTGCGACGTGTACTGGTTGAACGAGATAGCGTCTGAGCTACTGGCAGCTTGTAAAACCTCGCCAAAATATCAGATTCCCGGATCGGTTTTCACCGATCAAACCCCGTCCCGTGGCTAAAGTAATCGCCGCAAACGTCGATATCTGTTCTAAATTGCCGCCTGTCTTTATCGAAGTCGGAAACAGGCGTTTGATGAAAATGGATAAATAACCGGCAACTATTTGTCGCTGACTGGTAACGGGACACGAATTTTGAAGTTTAAACCCAGCATTTTACAGAAGCTTTTTCTTTCCTTTGTCGGCTTCGGTCTCACGGTTGCGATTATTTTCCCGTTTTACGCCGAGTTTTTCGTCGACTGGAAACCCGGTATGTACAGCTGGTTTGTGGTCGGCTGCGTCGTCGCCGGGGTATCCATCGGCCTGCTTAATTTCTTCCTCGTGCACGTCATCCTGTTAAACAAGTTGAAGCGCATTGCCGAGGTCGCGCAGGCGATCAGCGACAAGGACATCACCCATGAATGCACCATCGAAAGCAACGACGTAGTCGGCGCAATTGTCACCAGCTTCAATGCCATGGCTTCAACCCTGCGCAACGTCATCCACCAGATCAATCGCGACGCCGAACAGCTCGATTCGGCATCGTCTTCGGTGTTCAACGTCATGCAGAACACCAACGAGGAAGTGCAAAGCCAGCAAAACCAAATCGAGCAAATGACGACGGCGATGAACGAAATGGCGACCACGGCGCATGACGTGGCCACGCACACCGCGGCCGCGGCCGATGCCATGAACGATGCCGACGCTCAGGGCGATACCGCGAAGGTGGTTATCGTCGAAGCCATGTGCGCCGTCGACGAACTGGCGGACAGGGTACAGCTATCCAACGAGGCAATTTCCAAACTGGAAAAGGAAAGCGAAAACATTGGCAACGTCGTCGAAGTGATCAACGGCATCGCCGAGCAAACCAACCTGCTGGCGCTAAACGCGGCCATCGAGGCTGCGCGCGCCGGTGAACAGGGCCGCGGTTTCGCCGTGGTCGCGGACGAAGTCAGAACCCTGGCCACGCGCACGCAGCAATCGATCCGCGAGATTAGCGATATCGTCGAGTTGGTGCAGGCCGGTTCGCGCGAAGCCGGTGCGGCTATGAAGGACGGCGGCGAACATGCGCGCAAGGGCGTGGAACTGACCGAAAAGGCGGTCGAGGCCATGGCCGAAATCGCGGGCGCGATTACCACCGTCAAGGACATGAACATCCAGATCGCGAGCGCGGCCGAGGAACAGAGCGCGGTGGTCAGGGAAGTGAATCAGAATATCCTCAACATCAACGAGTTGAGCCAGCATAGCCGCGACAGTTTGGCGCAGGTGTCTTCGGCCAGCAACCAGGTGTCGCAGAAAGCGACCGAACTCCACCAACTGGTCGGTCAATTCAAGGTTTAAGGAATTTCTGCGTAAGGCAGAGGTTTCTGCGCCACAGGGATGTGCCGCCATTTTCCGATCACGCAAGTGATTGAAAATGAAGAAAAACGCAAAATCACAATTTTGCGTTATTCATGCTCTGCTAAGTCAGCGCGACATACGCAGAGATTCATTAAGGTCATGAACAGCGTCAGGCTATTTACCGAAAAAGTCAGACCGCGTTTCGCGACCCGACTGCAGACCCCAAAAGCAGGCCGGGATCCCGTCGACAGGCGCAGCCTTCGAGCGAATTATCGGCTAGCGCCTGTTTCCACGGATTCGACCTTGTCGAGACTGCGCAGCAGCAGGCCTTTATCGACATTTGCCGCCGCCATTTCGGGAGGCAGGGGTATGCGAACCCGGTGACCGCTGCCGGGGGCGACATCGAGGGTTTCGCCGTTACGCTCGCGCACCATTTCGGCAAGTCGAAACTCGATATTTCCCGTGGGTGTCATCAACTCGATCAGATCACCCACCGCGAAACGATTTTTGACCTCGATACTGATGCTCTGATCGTCATTAACCGCAGTTACCTCGCCGACGAACTGATGTCGATTCGAGGTCGAGCGGCCGCTTTCGTAGTTCTGGAACTCCGCCGGCGGATGGCGACGGTAAAATCCCTCGGTGTAACCTCTATTGGAAAGGCTTTCCAGTTGATCCATCAGGCCCATGTCGAACTGCCTGCCGGCGAGCGCATCGTCGATCGCCCGGCGATACAGCTGGGCGGTTCGAGCGACGTAAAAATGCGACTTGGTGCGGCCTTCTATCTTGAGCGAGTCGATGCCCATTTCGACCAGTCGCTGCACATGCTGGATCGCGCGTAAATCCTTCGAGTTCATGATGTAGGTTCCGTGCTCGTCCTCGAAGGCAGGCAGGTATTCGCCCGGGCGCCCTTCTTCCTGCAGCAGGTAGACCGAATCCGACTCGCTGCCGGCCTGCTCCGCGAGCGGCCGCTCGATCACCGGCGCGCGCGCCTCGATATTGCCCTCCGGGGTTTCGTCGGCCTCGTGCGCGTCGTATTTCCAGCGACATGAATTGGTGCAGGCGCCCTGGTTGGAATCGCGATGGGTCATGTAACCCGACAGCAGGCAGCGCCCGGAATAGGCGATGCACAGGGCACCATGAACAAAGGTCTCAAGCTCGATATCGGGGCATTGCTGGCGAATTTCGGCGATTTCGTCGAGCGACAGCTCGCGCGACAGGATAATCCGCTTAAGCCCGATGCCCTGCCAGAATTTGACCGCGGCATAGTTCACCACGTTGGCCTGCACCGACAGGTGAATCGGCATCTCGGGCCAGCGCTCGCGAACCAGCATGATCAGGCCGGGATCGGACATGATGAGCGCATCGGGTCCCATCGCCACGACTTCTTCCATGTCGCGCAGGTAGGTACGCACCTTGTTGTTATGCGGCGCCAGGTTACTGGCGATGTAAAACAGCCTTTCTTTTTGGTGCGCTTCCTCGATCGCGCTGGCCAGGTTTTCGAGCTTGTTGAACTCGTTGTTGCGTACGCGCAGCGAATAGCGCGGCTGTCCCGCGTAAACCGCGTCGGCACCGTAGGCGAAGGCGTAATTCATGCTTTTCAGCGTGCCGGCCGGGCACAGCAGTTCGGTTTTCATAATCCTCGAATTCGCATCATTCATTGCGTCAAGATAACACGAATCAAGGCCGGCGTTGACCGCATTTCGAGCCGTTAAAGTTCGCCTCCCGCTTCGCTGTCAGCGCTTGCAGCCAGGTTTTCATCGGTAATCGCGCGATTCGCCAGTTCGGCGAACAGCGGCTTCCACACCCGCCACTTGTGGCCACCGGAAAGCACCAGCGATTGCTCGGGTTTGAGCACCTCGGCGACAAATGCATTGGGCCCCCGCAGGTGGTCCTGATCGCCAAATCCCAGGTAGAGGCCAGGTTTGCGCCCTGGATCTGTCACGTAGCCCTGGTAAAAGGTCCACAGTTCGTAGTACCGCCGATCCCTGTCATCCTCGATGGTGGAGAGATCCGGCGGCGTCCACCGGCCCAGCGAGCCGGCAGACATGACTTCCTCGACCACTTCCTCCGAACCCATGAAGGGCGCCAGCAATATCATGCCATCGACATTGTCAGGGTAGCTCATGGTATAAATGGCGGCGCCTAAACCGCCCATGGAAATACCGACCAGCCAGATCGCGTCATAGCGCTCGCGTAACGGTTCGATAATGTCTTCGTGCAACCTGTCCACCACCGAGAAGTTGCGGTAGTAACCAAAATGCGCGTTCACCGCGACCACATCGAAGGCCGGGTTGGCGGCACGCACGGTATCGACGAACCCGTGCTTGACGTAGTGCCGCGGCCCGTCGCCGAATCCCGGCATCAGCACGATCAATCCCGTGGCGGGCTGATTCGCCTCGAAGCGTTGCGACGGCATCGGTTGCGTTGCGAACTGAAAGAAATAGCAACCACCCAGTAACAGGCAGACAAGAATGCCTGCCATAACCCGGTATCTGTGTTTCACAAATCGCATCAGCCAACTCCCTGCTAACAGGCCAGCGGATAGTTTTTGACCGCATGTTCGCCGGTGAATTCCGACTGGCGGGGATGGACTGGCCTGGTGGGCGAAAATATAGCGTATCGCAACCGTTTCCACTAGTTATGGTAAAACCGCGTTTTCGGATTGCCGGTCAATACGGGCTTTGTCGACTTTACTCCGGTTTGCATCCACAATTAAGCCCGTGGCCGCCGGGTTTTCCAAACCCCAGGCGCCATTGACGACAGCGAGGTAGAATCCCTGCGATGACAAAGCCCAACGATGTAACCCAGAATTTTCTGGATTCGTCGCAGTACCAGACGCAATCCATCCTGCAGTACGAAGCTATCTATGGAGAGGATTTCGTCAGTCCGGGCGGAAGAGCGATGGCCATCGAAATGATCGGCCGCCTGCAGCTCGCGCCCGGATCGCGGGTACTCGACGTCGGCTGCGGCCTGGGCGGCAGCGCCTTTGTCATGGCTAGCGAGTTCGGACTACGGGTCGATGGTATCGATCTGTCAAAGAATATGCTCGAAATCGCTAACCAGAAGCTGCGCACTCGCGGTCTCACCGACCAGGTCAGGTTCGAATGGGGCGACTGCCTGCAACTGCATCGAACGGACAGCTACGACGCCATCTACAGCCGGGATGTATTCCTGCATATTCACGATAAGACCCGGCTGTTTTCGGTGCTGAAGTCGGCATTGCGCGTTGGCGGGCAATTGTTATTTACCGACTATTGCTGCGGCCCCAAACCATGGAGCGAGGATTTTACCGCCTACGTGGCCAACCGAGGATACAGCTTACACAGTCCCGAAGAATATGGCCGCTTGCTTGCACAGGCCGGTTTCAGCCAGGTTGTGGCTGAGGATGTCAGCGCGCAGTTTGTTGAAATTCTGCGTTCCGACCTTGATCGGATCGGCGCGCTCGAGGTTGAGCAATCCGTACGCGACAAGCTGGAACATAGCTGGCGACAGAAGCTGGCCCGCTCGAGCACGGGAGATCATCGCTGGGGTCTGTTCACCGCGGTCAAGCAACCTCGCGATTCTAATTCACCGAATCACACAGGGGAGACAACATGAATGAAAGCACGCAACAGGTTCACCCGTTGTTGACGACGATTCCAGGTTTTGAAAACCTCGCTGCCGATGCTTACACGGCCGAGCGCCTCGGCGGCCTGACCAACCTGGTGTTTCGCATCGACACCGGCGCGGATCGCTACGTTCTGCGGATTCCGGGCAAGGGCACTGAAGAATACATCGATCGGGCGGTGGAAATTCACAATGCCCGGATCGCCGCGCGCGCCGATGTATCCGCCGAGGTTCTGTATGCCGACAGCGCCAGCGGTATCATGTTGAGCCGCCATATCGATGGCATCGTCACCATGACCCCGGATCAATTCAGCAAGCGCGAGGGCGCCCCAACCCGCGCCGCCCTCGCCTTTAAAAAAATGCACGACTGGCCGGAAGCATTCAAATTTCGTTTCGAACTGTTTGCGATGATCGACGATTACCTGAAGATTCTCGATGAGCGTAAAGCCGAGTTGCCGGCAGGTTATGCCGACGTAGTCGACGCGGCGCAACCGGTACGCTCGGCACTGGACCGTAATCCGTCGGACCTCGCTCCCTGCCATTGCGACCCGTTGTGCGAAAATCTGCTCGATTCGGGCGATCGCATGTGGATCGTCGATTGGGAGTATTCCGGCATGAACGACCCGATGTGGGACCTTGGCGACCTGTCGGTGGAGGCGGGATTTACGCCGGCACAGGATATGGAACTGATGCGCGCATATTGCGGCGACGATCCAACCGCCGCCGAATTCGGGCGCATGGTGATTTACAAGGCCATGTGCGACCTGTTGTGGACCCTGTGGGGATTGATCCAGCATAGCGACGGCAATCCGGCGGAGGACTTCTGGGCTTATGCGAGCGAACGCTTCGAACGTTGCAAGGCGCTAATGTCAGAGCCTGAGTTTACCCGGCACGTGAAAGCGATTTCCGACCAAGCCTGAGTAGCGCCGCGGTCAATTGTCTTCCGCCTGCCGGCCAGTGATGACTTCGACACCCGCTTCCCTGAACTCCTGCAAAATGTTTTCCGGTGGCAGCCGGTCGACGACGACCATATCGATCGCATCGAAATCGCAAACCTTGATGAAATTCGGATTACCGAACTTGGAATGGTCGGCGACGACGATGCTTTTGTTCGCCTGCTGGACCACGGCACGGGAAAACTCGGCCTCCTCCAGGTGATAGTCCATGAAACTGCCGGCATCGGTAATACCGCCGATCGACAGGATGGCATAATTGACATGAAACTGGCGAACGAAATCGATCGCGGCCGAACCGAAGGTCGCCCAGTCGTCCGCGCGTAACGCGCCGCCGCAGATATGCACCCGATTGCTCGGTTCGCGCGCCAGCGTGCGCGCAATTTCGGTGCAATTGGTCACTACCGACAGATTGCGGTGAGCATCGAGCCCGCGCGCGACATATGCCGTGGTCGAACCGGTATCGAGCATGATCGAATCGCCGTCACTGATGATTTGCGCAACCAGGGCTGAAATCAGCTTTTTTTCGTCGACCCGCACGTTCATGCGTTTTTCAAACGGCGGTTCGGGCTCCTGGTTCTGGCTCAGCACGACACCGCCATGCACTTTCTCGATCAATCCCTGGCGCACCAGTGGCTTGATATTGCGACGTATGGTTTCGTCGGAAACCTGGAGCTGGGCCGCCAGTTCGACTATGGAACAGGCGCCGCGGGATTTTACCGAAGCCAGGATTTCGTTCTGTCTCTTATGCAAACGCATTTGTGCTTCCGTCAGCGGGATATTCGGTGTTGTTTCGCACCAACCGGGTAAGGCTGTTACGTTCAACTAAGACCTTTTAACGCCTAATTCCACAAAAAACAACACTTAAGCAACAAATCTCATGGCATTTAACCTAAATCGCGTTGACATCATGTGGGAAATTTGCGAAAAAGATCCGGACGTACTAATCGCTGCCCCCTCCGTACGTAACAACCAAAGAGGAGTAAATATAACGATGAACAAGAAATTCAATTACCCGTTACTGAAATCCCTGTTTTGCGCTGCCCTGATGGCCATGACTTTGCCGGCCGGCGCTGTGGAATCCAAAGATCCGATAAAACTCACCATCCACGACTGGACAGGCCAGTACCTGACCACACACATCATGGGCGAAGTACTAAAAAAAGCCGGATATAACATCGAATATGTACAGGCGGACTACATCGCGCAATTTGCCGGGCTCGAGTCGGGCGACCTGCACGTGGCGATGGAAATGTGGGAAACCACCGGCAAACAGGCCATGGACGAATCGCTGAAGACCGGCAAAACCGTCGATCTCGGCGAAACCGGAATGGATGCAAAAGAAGAATGGTGGTACCCGATGTACATGAAGGAGCGCTGCCCCGGATTACCCGACTGGAAAGCGCTGAACAAGTGCGCGAAGGCATTCTCCACCGCCGAAACCGCACCCAAAGGACGCTATCTCGGTGGACCGGTCACCTGGGCCGGATTCGATGACGAGCGCGTCGAGGCGCTGGGCCTGGACTACGAGGTAGTGCATGCCGGCACCGACGCGGCCCTGTTCTCCGAACTCGAATCGGCAATCCAGCGCAAGGCGCCGATACTGCTGTGGATTTACGCGCCCCACTGGGCGGTTGCAAAGTACGACGGCGAATGGGTCGAATTTCCCGAGTACACCGACGCCTGTTACGAGGATCCGAGCTGGGGCATGAACAAGGACATGGCCTACGACTGCGGCAAACCCTTTGGCTGGATCAAGAAGGTCGGCTGGAAGGCCGGTGAAAAGAAATGGCCCGGCGCCTACAAGGCAGTGCGTAATTTTCATATCGATAATGCCGCAATGAGCCAGATGATCGTCGAGGTCGACCTCGAAGGAAAATCGGTGGACGACACGGTTGCCAGGTGGATGCGGGAAAACGAATCTACCTGGCAAGCCTGGATCAAATAACACAGGCTCCCGCACAGGCTGGATCGGGACAGCATCCCGGTCCAGTCTCGTCCTGTAATTTCCACGGCTCCCGCCCCCCCGGGTGAGATAGCGATGGCAGAACCACCGGCGACTCCGGAAAATCAGACAAAATCGACAGTCAAGCTAAGCTGCAAACGGGTTTGGAAAGTTTTCGGCGACGACGTCGAATCGCTGTTTGTGAACGACGGCAGCGTAAATGAAAACGCGCTTGCCGAGGGCGCTTTCATCCGCGCCGTCAGCGACGCCAGTTTCGATGTTTACGACGGTGAAATTTTTATCATCATGGGCCTGTCCGGATCCGGCAAATCGACCCTGCTGCGCTGCATGACCCGCCTGATCGAACCCAGCGCCGGTGAAATTTACTTCGAATCGCAAGACTTGATGAAGGTTAGCGAAGCGGAACTGATCGATTTGCGCCGACACAAGATGGGGATGGTATTCCAGCATTTCGCCCTGCTGCCCAACCGCACCGTACTTGGCAACGTGGCGCTACCGCTCGAAGTCCAGGGCATCACCAGGACGGCGCGTGAGAAACGCGCGCTCGAAGTCATCGAACTGGTTGGCCTGGGCGGTCGCGAGGGCTATTACCCGCGCGAACTTTCCGGCGGCCAGCAGCAACGCGTCGGTATCGCCCGATCGCTTGCGGCAGAACCCGATATCTGGTTTCTCGACGAACCGTTTTCGGCCTTGGATCCGCTGATACGACGCGAAATGCAGGACGAATTCATGCGCCTGCAAAACGTATTACACAAGACAATCGTGTTTATCACACATGACTTCGAAGAGGCTATCCGCCTTGCCGATCGCATCGCCATCATGAAAGACGGCGCCATCATCCAGATCGGTACGCCGGAACAACTGGTGCTAAATCCCGCCACTGACTATGTCGAGGAATTTACCCAGGGCATCCCACGCGCCAAGGTGCTGAGCGCAGGTGCGTTGATGCGCCCGCTCGAGTCGGATAGCCATGCCGGCACGGTGCAGGCAGATATGGCGATCGAAACGCAACTCGACAGTATTCTCAATGCCGATAGCGGCGCCGTATTTGCCGTGCAGGATGAACAGGGCGCAACCGTTGGCGAGTTGCCACGCAACCTGGTAATCGACCTATTGTCCCCGGCACAACCGAAACGATGAACAACGCCGCGCTTTCGATAGCCGCTCCGGCATCGCTGAGGCTAAATCGCTGGTTGCTGCTCTGGATCGCCGTTATCGCGGGAACCGTGTTGCTAATGGTGACACAGGAATGGTGGCCCTGGGCATTCAAGTATCCGCGCGGCTGGCAACTGCCGCTGGCCGGCTGGATCACCAGCTTCATGAAATGGTTGATCAACAGTTTCGACCTCGGTCTGTTTACCTTCAAGGATTTCACCCGCTGGATCGCCTGGCTGGTGGAACAGCCCTACCTTCTGGTCAAGAGCGTGTTATCGACCGGATTCCTGAGCGGGGTCGGCAGCGATGCGGTACAGGTGTTCCCGCGGATATCCTGGGTCGCGTTGATCGCCGGCGTGATACTGCTCGGACACTATGTGCGCGACTGGAAACTGGCCTTACTGGTCGGCGCCTGTTTCACCTACCTGGTAACCTTCGGCCAGTGGGACAGCGCGATGGTGACGCTCAGCTCGATCATTATCGCGGTACCGATCGGCGTCGTCGGCGGCATGCTGCTCGGCATATTCGGCCACCGCTCGCGCAGCTTTCGCCTGCTGCTGATACCGATACTCGACCTGATGCAGACGGTGCCGGTGTTCGCCTACCTGGTGCCGGTGCTGCTGCTGTTCGGCTTCAGCCCGGTATCTGCGATGATCGCGACCATTATCTACGCTATGCCGCCGATGGTCAGGGTCACGCTACTGGCGTTGTCACAGGTCAGCGCCGAGGTGGTCGAAGCCGGCGCCATGGCGGGTTGCTCGCGCCGGCAGCTGTTGTGGAAGGTGCTGTTGCCATCGGCCAAACATTCCCTCATGGTCGGCGTCAACCAGGTGGTCATGCTGTCGCTGAACATGGTTATCATCGCCTCGATGATCGGCGCCGGCGGGCTCGGTTACGATGTGCTGACCGCGCTCAGGCGACTCAAAATCGGCGAAGGCGTCGAGGCCGGGGTCGCGATTACCCTGCTTGCGATCGCGCTCGACCGGCTCAGCCAGGCCTATGCCAATCGCGCCCCGCCGATGCATAGCATCAGTGGTCAAAGCCTGTGGCAGAGGCATCCGCATGCCATCCTGTTCGGCGCCATTGTCGTCTCGACCTGGCTGCTGGGGATTTACCTGCCGATGTTGAACACCTACCCCGAAAACTGGCAAATCACCACCGGCGCTTTCTGGGGAGACCTGGTGCGCTACATCAATGTCAATTTCTTCGACCTGCTGGAGAGTTTTAAAAATTTTCTGCTGCTCAACATCATGGTGCCGTTCAAGCGCTTCTTACTGTCGCTACCGTGGGTCGCGGTCGTCGCCATGATCGGACTCGGCGGCTGGCAGCTCGGAGGTTGGCGCCTGGGAGCGCTGACCGCGAGCCTGACCGCTTTCATCGCGGTTGTCGGCTTATGGACCAAGGCCATGGTGACGCTATACCTGTGCGGACTGTCGGTCATCATCGCCTGCCTGATCGGCATTCCAATCGGAATCCTGGCGGCGCGCAACGAACGCGTTCACCGCGTCGTCAGCGTGATCATCGACACCCTGCAGACGCTGCCCAGTTTCGTTTACCTGATGCCGGTGGTCATGCTTTTCCGGGTCGGTGATTTTGCCGCCATGCTCGCGGTCATCGCCTATGCGATCACGCCCATTATTCGCTACACCGACCACGGCATCCGCCACATTTCGGGCGAACTGATAGAAGCTTCGCTGCAGGCCGGCTGCACTCGCGGTCAACTTTTACGCAAGGTCCAGATACCGCTGGCGTTGCCGCACATCATGCTCGGGGTGAATCAGACCATCATGATGGCTTTATCCATGCTGGTAATCACCGCACTGGTGGGCACGCGCGAACTCGGACAGGAAGTTTATATCGCGCTAACCAAGGCCGACACCGGCAGGGGCATCATCGCAGGCGTCTGTGTCGCCTTTATCGCGATCATTGCCGATCGCATGATCAACGCCTGGGCGGACCGGCGCAAACGTGAATACGGGCTCGAATAAAATGAATCAAAAAGCGGAAATCCCGGGGCAGGCAAAAATTGTCATTGTCGGCGGTGGCATTATCGGTTGCTCGACCGCCTACCACCTGGCGAAAATGGGTTGTAACGATGTGGTCCTGCTGGAAAAGCACAAACTGACGTCGGGCTCGACCTTCCATGCCGCCGGGCTGGTTGGGCAGTTACGCACCAATGCCAACGTCACCCAGCTACTCGGCTATTCGGTTGAACTGTACAAAACCCTGGAACAGGAAACCGGACTCGCCACCGGCTGGAAAATGAATGGCGGCCTGCGCCTCGCCTGCAACGAGCAGCGCTGGATCGAAGTCAAACGACAGGCCACCACGGCGCATTCCTTTGGCCTGGAAATGCATTTGCTGAGTCCGCGGGAAGCGCATGATCTGTGGCCATTGATGGACATCTCCGACCTGGTCGGCGCCGCATTTCTGCCAACCGACGGTCAGGTCAACCCTTCCGATATCACGCAATCGCTAGCCAGCGGCGCGCGCAGGGGCGGCGTACAAATCTGCGAAGACACCGAGGTCACCGGTTTTGAATTCGAAGGCGATGAGATTCGCTCAGTGCTTACCGATCAAGGCAACATTCGCTGCGAACGCCTGGTCATCTGCGGCGGCCAGTGGTCGCATCAGCTGGGCCGGATGGCCGGAATTAATATCCCTCTGGTGTCGGTGCAGCATCAGTACCTGGTCACTGAGGCCATGACGGGCGTAGCCGTCGACCTGCCGACGCTGCGCGATCCGGATCGGCTCACCTACTTCAAGGAGGATGTCGGCGGGCTGGTCATGGGCGGTTACGAGCCAAACCCGATTCCGTGGGCGCAGGACGGCATCCCCGATGGTTTCAATTTCACCCTGCTGGATAACGACTGGAATCATTTTGAACCGCTGATGGAACAGGCGATCGCGCGCGTGCCGACGCTGGCGCAAGCCGGAATCAGGCAAATGCTCAACGGCCCCGAGAGTTTTACCCCGGACGGTAACTTTATTCTGGGGCAGGCGCCCGAGCGCAACAACGTGTTCGTCGGCACCGGTTTCAACGCCTTTGGCATTGCGTCCGGCGGCGGTGCCGGCATGGCGCTGGCGGAATGGACGCTTAACGGCGAACCGCCCTTCGACCTCTGGCCGGTCGACATTCGCCGCTTCGGGGAGCCACATCAGGACATCGAGTGGGTGCGGCAAAGAACGCTCGAGGCCTACTCGAAACATTACACAATGGCCTGGCCGTTCGAGGAAAACCGTTCCTGCCGCCCGAGCCGGCGTTCCCCGCTATACCCGGAATTGAAATCCCGCGGCGCCTGCTTCGGCGAAAAACTGGGCTGGGAGCGGCCCAACTGGTTTGCCGCAAATACGGATTCCGCCTACGACGAGTACAGTTTCGCGCGCCAAAACTGGTTCGAAGCGGTCGGCCGGGAACACCAGGCGGTGCGCGAATCGGTCGCCGTGTTCGACCAGTCTTCGTTTGCCAAGTACCGCGTTTGCGGGGCGAATGCCGAAACCGCGCTTTCCTGGATTTGCGCGAACGACGTAGCGGTCGCAAACGGCACGGTCGTCTACACACAAATGCTAAACGCGCGAGGCGGCATCGAAAGCGATTTAACCGTTACCCGAGTTAGCGAAAACGAGTTTTACCTGGTGACTGGCACCGGATTCGCGACCCACGACCTCGACTGGATACGGCGCAACCTGCCGGCCGACCGCGATGTTCGCGTCGACGACGTGACATCCGCATGGGCCGTGTTGTCGCTGATGGGGCCACGCGCGCGCGCGGTGCTGCAGGCGCTGGTGAACGCGGATCTCGGCAATGAAAATTTTGCCTTCGCAACGATGCGGGAACTGGCGATTTCGGGCGCTATCGTCAGGGCCCTGCGCGTCAGTTACGTCGGCGAGCTCGGCTGGGAGCTGCACGTACCGGTAGAATCCGCGCTCAGTGTCTACCAGGCCCTGATGCGCGTCGGAAGTGAACACGGCATCGTCGACGCCGGCTATCGCGCGATCGAATCGCTCAGGCTTGAGAAGGGCTACCGCGCCTGGAGCGCCGATATCGGACCGGATTACACCCCGCTGGAGGCAGGACTCGGTTGGGCGCTCGATCTTGAAAGCGGCAAACCATTCCTCGGACGCGAAGCCATCGTCAAACAGCAGGCCGGGCCGCTAACCCGCTCGCTGGCCTGTTTTACCCTGCCCGGGCGCGATACGGTTTTACTCGGCCGCGAAACGATTTATCGCGATGGTGAACGCGTGGGATGGCTTTCCAGCGCCGGCTGGGGCTATACCGCCAATACCAATATCGGATACGGATATGTGCGTAAGGCCGATGGCGTGGACCGGGAATTCCTCAAATCGGGAAGTTATGAGCTGGAGGTGGCTAGCGAACGGCTTGCCTGTGAACTCCAGCAGGGTCCGCTGTACGATCCGAAGATGCTCAGGATAAAATGTTAAATCAGGACACTGCCACTTGCTGTTTATGATTTCTAAATGACGTCACGAATCGTTTTTGTCGAAATGATGGGCCTGCCCGGCAGCTACGATGCCTCGGTTTACGATCATTTCGACGACAAGGACCAGGAAGGCCTGTGGTTTGTCAAAAACTATGCTCACGTCAGCGGCATTACGATCGAGACCTGCAACGTCTGCGCCGGTGCAACGCTGCCGCAAGCTTGCGAGGTTGACGGCCTCGTACTGGCCGGGACTTACAACTCGGTGCACGATCACACCGACTGGCAGCAAAAGGTCAGGGCCTGGCTGCCAGTCATGCGAGCAGCCAGGATTCCGATTCTCGGTATTTGCGGTTCGCACCAGTTGATCGCCCACTGTGCCGGCGCCGAGGTCGAGCGGCTCGATGATGGCCCGTTTGCTGGCACCTTTCCGCTACGCCTGACCGACGCCGGTAAAGCCTCGCCGCTCATGCAGGCCATTGCCGACGACGATTGCTTTCACTACGCCAACAGCGAACACGTACCTGAAGTCCCGGCCGGCGCCACGCTGCTGGCGAGCAGCAGCCGGGTACCTGTCGCGGCGCTGGACTACGGCGACCATTGTTACACCACCCAGTTCCATCCCGAGGCCAGCGAAGAAACCCTGGGCACGATCTGGCGCCACAAGGCACCGGAACTTCGGCGCAATTACAATTCGCACGACAAGGGAGACCAGCTGGTGGAAAATTTCCTGCGATTGGTCAGGGACCTGCAGACATCCTGAGCTAACAGCAACGACGAAGCAATTTTACTATTACTCTGCCGGTAAATCCCGTCCCAGCAGCATCGCCATGTAACGTTGCCGGATGTCGTCGGGGCGATCGCGATAGGTGACGAAGCGCGCGTGCTCGTCGGCCGAATCCAGGTTCATATCGATGCCCCATAGCGGTGCCAGCAGCGTCGGCAGCATGGAGTAACGAACGTCGATCAGCACGTTGTCGCGCACCGGGTCCTCGGCGACAAAATCATTGGACAGAATAAAAAATCGGCGGATGTCGTGGCTGAGTGGCGAACCCGCTACCAGTTCCGGTTTGTCCCGCTCGGGCACGAAGCGCCGCGCCTGCGTGCCGGGGTAAACTCGGTTTTCGGCGAACAATCCAATGCGGATGGCGTCGATATGAAACGCATCGGCGCTCTGGTAAACCGATCGCCACAGCAGCAGATTGGCCATGGTCGGCTTGACCAGCACGCGCTCGGCCTGGTGACCGCGCTCCGCGGCCAGCCCGGTCGCGATCTCGTAGGCACGATGATGCTGCCAGGCGCCGATCAGCAGGTAGGCGCCGGCAAGCATCAGTCCGATCCGCGCCGGACCCGGTTTGCAATAGCGCAAGCCCAGCGCCACGGCCACTAGTAGAAACAGTGAAAAAACCGGATCGATGATGGCGATAATGCTCCAGGCGATGCGCGTATCGTCGAACGGCCACAGCAAATGCGTGCCGTAGCTGGTGCAGGCATCGAGCAGGCCGCTGGTGGCATAACCCAGAAGGGTAAACACCAATAGACGACCGAATCCCAGTCGCCGGCGCAACAAGGGCCACAGGATCAGCGCGGCCAACAGTCCACCGATCGGAATGAAAATCAGCGAATGCGTGAAATGCCGGTGAAACTCGATATTCAGCAGCGGGTCCTGCGCCGAGCTGATCAACACGTCGGCATCGGCCAGTATGGCCGCGACGAAGCCGGCCCCGGCGGCAACCCTGACCTCGTTCTTTTTTGCGCCGGCCTGCGCCAGCGAGGCGCCGAGCAAGCCCTGTGTCAGTAAATCCAATGTGTTTTCGATCCTACTGAAAAGCCGGTGGCGAAACTACCACAGCCGGGGCCCGGGAGACCAGCTGTTTGGCACCGCCAGGGTTCAGGCCAGTGCATAATCGTCGGCGACGACTCTAAGCCGTCTGAATAGTTCGGAGCTTGTACTAGCACCGCAGCACACCCAGATGGTGACCAATCCTGTCGGTCACCGGCTTGATCTTACGCCGCATTCCGCTGCCGATAGCATCGGTCCTGGCGAAAATCGGATTTAACAGCTCGACCGATATTGCCGACAAAAACCAGGTCGAGCGCAGATAGGATTCCAGTTCCGGCGGCAGTTCCCGCTCCAGCGCCGATACCGCGGCTTCCAGCGCTTCGACATCGCGGTAGTCAGTCTCGAGCAAGCGTGCATCGCGAAAGTAGTTCGAAATCGCCGCCAACAGAGACACGGCCACGTCCTGATCAGACAGCTTTGCCAGCGCCAGCTCACAGGTTTGCACAAAGGCCTGCCCCGGCGCGGAAAAAACGCGCGCCAGCGATACCATCGAGGGCGACAGCGCGCCAGCCGCGCTGTCGAACAGCTGCGCATATCTGGCTTTCGCAGGATGCTCCGCGGTCTCCAGCGGCAGTTCATCAGGCAGCGTATGCAGAAAACCGACCAGCAGGTTGCGCTTGAGCTGCGCCTTTTGCCACAGTTGCCGACGTTGCGTATCGTCGATCAGGCCCGGTTGCAGCACCAGCCGAACGGATTCGAGCATGTTGCAGCCCTGTTCCTCGAACGGCAAAAACTCGAGCAGGAACTGGGCCAGCTCGCGCCCGATTTCTGATTCGGCGATCCGGCGGCTGTTGAGCATGACGCGCGCATTGGCGGCGTCCGGCATGGCCCACCAGGCGCGCCTGGCAAGGTCCTCGGTCAAGCCCGATGCATGCGCCACCGCGACGATGGCCTCGCTCTCGCCCAGCAACAGCAATTGCTGCAGATTGGTATCGCGAGTCTGCCCCATTCGGGTCCAGCGTTCGAGATAGACCGGGTAGCCGCCCGGAGAGCCCATGACATGCGCAGACAGCATGGCCTTGACCCGGCGCAGATAGGTCGTGTCGTTGCAGTTCGGGCTGAGATCGACCCGGGCTTCGCCTCTATCGGTCAGCGCGAAAACGGTCATCCTGGATTCGTCGATGCGCACCGCCTGCGGTTTTTGCGCCAGCATAACGTTGAGCCGCAGCTCGTCCTCGGGACTGAGTTCCGGGTTCGCCGTCATTTTCAGTCGTTCAACTGGATGCGGGCGCCGAAGGGAACCGACTGCTTGCCCTTGACCAGCCACACGGTCGGATAGCCGGGTTCCCGCGGCGGAAAATCGCCGCAGGCATCGGTAAAGTAAACCAGCGTATCGGGCCTGATATCCTGCCGATCGACCCACTCGAATACCGGGCGGAAATCGGTGCCGCCACCGCCTTTGACCTTCGGTTCGAAGCGGAAATCGTCCCAGGCCTCGAAAAACAGCGGAAAACCCTCGCCGATTTCGGCATCGCAGCATAGCAGCGCAATACGCGCGCGAAGCTGGCCCTTGATGGCATTGATTTCGGAGAAAAACTGGGCGATCTCCGCTTCTCGAATCGAACCGCTGGTATCGACCGCAATCACCAGGTCGACCTCCTCGCTGCGCAGGCCTGGAAATACGGCCGGATCTCCGCGCCGGCTGGAAGGACGCGTATAGCTGTAATCGTTGCGTGCAGTCGCCGTCAGGTGCTGCGCCAGCAGGTTACGCCAGGGCAGCTTCGGCTGCAGAAAAAGGTCGACCACGCGGGCCATCTCGACGCTGAGTTTGCCTGCCTGCATCGCCTGTTGCGCGGCCGACGCCAGGCGCTGCCGCCACTGCGCGGCCAGCCTTTCCTTTTCGCCCTGGACGAGACCCCGCACAGCCTGCCGCGAATCGGAATCCTGATCGCTGCTGTTGCCCCGCGATGGATCCTGCTGCAGTTCGTTGTCCTGCAACAGCGGGTAGATTTCCTCGGCGGTCATGCCCTTGAAGTCGGGCAGGAACACCGTGTCCGGGGTTGGCTTGAGGCCGTCGTCGATCAGCAACGGGTTGACCGCGAAGTCGCAGGCGCTATCCCACAGGCGCTGCACACGGTGGCCGCGGCGATAAAAGTGCAGTAGTGCGCAATGCAGGGCTTCGCGCGATAGCGCAAACTGCGTCTGTTCGACATCGAGCGCATCGATATAGGCGCGGTTGTAATAAAGCGACTTACCGTTGCTCCAGGTCGACTGGCACCAGTCGCCCTCGGCTTCGAGCAGCGGCAGGCGTAGCGCCAGCGCGCCGAGGAAAGGCTTGTCGAGAATCAGGCGCGTGCGCGCGGCGGCCATTTTGGTGGTCGCGTCCACGGCTCAGTAAACCAGTATGTCGCCGATCTTTTCCGCCCAGCCGGCAAACTGCGGCACCGCGAACAGTTCCGCGCCTACCGCGCGATGCAGGTCGGAAACCAGCATGACCCCCATTTCGCGCTGCTTGAACACATTGGCGTAGTCAAGAATGTTGCCCAGCAAGGTGACATCGTTACCGGAGCGAATCGCGCGCGTCACCAGCGCCGTGGCAACGGCATATTGCAAATCGATTTCGTCGGGGGATTCTTTCGACTCGCCGCGCGCGATGGCGTCGATGTCGGGCAGGTTTTCGAGGCTCTGGATAAAGGCAAACAGCTCTACCCCGGCGGCCTTGCCGACGCAGGCTTCGAGCCCGCCGGGCAACAGCTCGGGCTGGTCGCCGAACTTGTGCAGCGCGCGATGGGCGAATTCCCAGGAACGCGGCGACGGAAACGCCACCGGGTTGTGCTCGGGATTGAAGTCGAACAGCAGATCGGGCCGAAAACGCAGAAAACCGATTACGCGCTCGTCGATATCGTGGTGATAGGCCCAGGCCGCCCAGTCGTCGAGGTTGACGTCGACCTCGTAATGCGAAAACCGGTTCGCCAGCGGCGCCGGCATGCTATAGGTTACGCCGCGGTCTCCCTGGCGGTTGCCGGCGGCGACGATCGCCCAGTGCCCGGGGACGCGGTACTCGCCGAGACGGCGATCGAGGATCAGCTGATAGGCGGCCGCCGAAACGCTGGGCGGCGCCGAGGTAATTTCATCGATAAACAGGATGCCGGCCTCGCCATGAACCGCCACGTCGGGCAGCATCGCCGGGATCGCCCACTCGACTTTTTGCTCGTTTTTGAACGGAATACCGCGCAAGTCGCTGGGTTCCATTTGCGACAGGCGAATATCGACGATGGCGACGTCGTGGTTTTCCGCTACCTGCGCCACGATCTGAGACTTGCCCACGCCCGGCGGGCCCCACAGCATCACCGGCGTGTGATAACCCTTCTGGGTGCTGGAAAACTCCTGTTCTATAACCGCGGTGATGTGGGCTGGTCGCATGGATTGACTGCTTTACTGGTTCACAAGTCCGCTATGTTGCGGTCCCTGACACTAGCGGTCAATCATACTGTTTGGATATTCCTTCGAATCCCGGTTGCCTCGGAATTTCAGACTTTACCCGAGCGCGTAATGTTGATGCCTGACAGGATAAATGCGGCAAACAAGGCCTTGCGCTGCGCCGCGCTCAATTGAATACACAGCGCTGCGCGCAGCAGGTTGTGCTCGTCCATGTAAAGTTGTCGAAAGCGTGGGACCTGACCCAGCCCCCTGAACACCTGGTGGATGATTTCGCTAACCGATAACGCCGGCGAATCGACGAAATACAGGCTCTGGTTTTGCTCGCGGAAATAAACCCTTCCGACGCACAGGCTGCAAAAAATCTCGAGTTCGTTTTTCGGATCGCTAATCCCCGGGCGCGCCCCGGCGCGTCTGAGCAAATCATTTCGGTTAGTCGTTACCGGCCCGATTCCGGCCATAATTCAATTCCTTAGTTTACCGCTTCGGCAGTAGTCGCCGCGGTGATAAAAATAATCCCGCCATGATACTGGAAATCCCCTGCCATCAGGTACCGGAAGCGAGCTCGAAGCCGTCGAGCAGCGTCGGCAACACTTCCGCCGCGGAACCCGCGAGACAAACGTCAGCCTCGTCCCCGGCCGCACCCGGGTTCGGGTCAACCACGATCACGCGGCTGTGATGGCGCCTGGCGAGCGATATTAATCCGGCTGCCGGGTAAACCGTCGCGCTGGTGCCGATCACCAACAGGCAGTCGAGCGCCATGCACAGGCTCTGAGCGCGCATCCAGGTTGCCTCGGGCAAGTTCTCGCCGAACCAGACCACCGCCGGGCGCATGCGATCACCACAACGCGGGCAGTCGCGCAGCGCCTGTGGCGTTGCGGGATCGATCGCTTCGCGCTGATCGCAATCGGGATTATGGCAGCGATCGTGCAAAATACTGCCATGAAGATGGTAAACCTGCTGCGGCGCCACGCCGGCCTGTTCCAGCAAATTATCGACATTCTGCGTAATCTGTATCATGCGGGGCTGCGCCGCCAGCGCCCGGTGTGCCGGGTTAGGTTCCACGCCCGCGTACCTGCGCCTGCGCCAGTTGTACCAGTCGATGACCCGTTGCGGATTTTCCTCGAAGCCCGCGACCGAGGCCAGCTCGGTCGGGTCGAAACGCGACCACAGCGCGTCGGGATCGGGGTCGCGAAATGTCGCGAGCCCCGATTCGGCGCTCAGCCCGGCGCCCGAAAACGCGGCAACCCGGCGGCAGGCCGCCAGTAGTTCGCGCGCCTGTGCGAGCCTGTCCTGCAGTTCGGAGTCGATAACCACAACCGGCTCAGGCGCTATCGACCGTCGTGCAGCCAGTTTTAGCGGCAGCGGTATCCTGACTGTCGTCTCGGGATATTTTGCCAATCAGTTTTTCGCGATAGTCATGCTCCCGTAGCAACAGGTTGCCATCGTGTCCGCAAAGCGCGAGCCGGGCATTCAAAAAGCACAGTCGGCGCCGCATGGATTGTTCCTCGGCGCCCAATTCAACCTGGTCGAGCAGGCCTTCCAGTTGCTGAATTTCGTTTCTCAGGGTCAGTTCAGGCGGCAGGCAGCCCGCATTTCGCAGCAAACGGTAGGCCACGCGCAATTCTTCCGGAATGACGCTATCGTCATCCAGCATCAACGGCTGGCCCTCGCCTGGCAAGTCGTCGAACTCACCACGACGAATCGCGCTGAGTATTTGTTCTTCGGCGAGCGTATCGATTAACAGCATGGGCTATTTTCCGATTCTGGTGATACATGACCGGGGAGAGACAGTATACTTATTTCACAAGTGAATTAAGTATACTGTCCGCAATGGCACTTACTAAAGCACGTTATCCCCGCACAAGCGGGGCGGTCCGTCGCATCGGTGTTGCAACGGCTGTAAGCCGAATGCCTGCAAGACTCCCGCTTGCGCGGGAATGACTCCACAGTTGGGTTCTGAGCCTAAAACAGGCGCCATTGTATACCGTCTGCGGAATTCATATGAGTGATAAGAACATCGACAAACGCGGCGCCATCAAGGGGCGCGGAGCGCTCAGCAATAGCGGCGGACGTTTCGAATCGCATCGTCATGAGGCCTTTGACGATGGCTGGCAGGGTCTCGTCGACGAGTCGCGGCCAAAAACCGTGGTGCAGGCCGAGGCCAGCCGCAGCATCCTGACTTTTAACGAGTCGCCCGATCTGCCTTTCGACCGCTCGGTTAACCCTTACCGCGGTTGCGAGCACGGCTGTGTTTATTGCTTCGCGCGCCCGACTCACGCCTATCTCGGCCTGTCGCCGGGGCTGGATTTCGAAACCCGGTTGTTCAGCAAGCCCGAAGCCGCCGCACTGCTGAAAGAAACCCTGCGCAAACCGGGCTACCAATGCCAGACGCTGGCGCTGGGCGTCAACACCGATGCCTATCAACCGGTCGAGCGCAAGCTTGAAATCACGCGCTCGTTGTTGCAGGTGTTGCAGCGATTTCGTCACCCGGTGGCAATCGTCACCAAATCGGCGCTGATCGAGCGCGACATCGACATTCTGCGCGAGATGGCGAAGGATCAACTGGTTTCGGTATATGTCAGCATTACCACGCTTGAGGCCGAACTTGCGCGAAAACTGGAACCGCGCGCCGCCGCGCCACATCGTCGACTGCAGATCATCCGCGCGTTGACCGAAGCCGGCATCCCTGCCTCGGTCCTGCTAGCCCCGGTCATCCCGGTGCTGACCGATCCGGAAATGGACGCGATTCTGGCCGCGGTAAAAGACGCGGGCGCACAGTCCGCCGCATACATATTGCTGCGCCTGCCGCTCGAAGTAAGCGAACTGTTTCAGCAATGGCTGCAGGAACACTATCCGCTGAAAGCGGCCCACGTCATGACGCGCGTACGCGACACCCGCGGCGGCAAGGATTACGACAGCCGCTTCGGCGTCCGCCTGAGCGGCAGCGGCGCCTTCGCCGACATCATTGCGCAGCGTTTCGCGCTGGCCTGCAGGAGGCTCGATCTAAAGCCCCGCGATTACAGTCTCGACAACAGCGCGTTTAGCGTCCCCGCGCTAAGCGGTGACCAGCTGGGGCTGTTTTAAGAATAACCTCGATACTGGCAGCAACCCGATGCACTACAGACGAATACAGCTCGCGAGACCGCCTTCGACGCATCACCGATTGCCTACCGGAAATCCGCGTACGAGAATAATGGAAATATGTAGAATAATTAGGGTCTTACTCTATAATCAAGGCAGTTTATAATACCTTCCGGGTATGCTTTTCATCGCCTGGCAAATCCTGGAGTCTGTTCTCGATCAATGGCCACGAGCCCGTTCAAATTTACCCCGTCGGGACTGAATACCCCCCTCGACAAGCCCTGGCATCGCGACGCCTTTATCGATGCCTCGCACCGTATTGCACATCTGGGCTACTGCGAGTGGGACTACGACAAGGGCCGAATCATTTCATGTACCCCACATTACGCTGAAATTTTCGGCATGAGCGTCGACGAAGTCATCGAAAGCCAGAGCAGCTGGGAGAAGGTGCTGGCGCAATTGCATCCCGAAGATCGTGCTCGTTATGCGCAGTCGCACGAAGAGCAGCTCGGTAAGGGGACGCATGAAATCGAGTACCGGATTTTTCGCAAGGACGGCGCGATTAGCCATATCAGGGAAGTCGGCATCGTGTTCTTCGACGAACAGGGCAAGGCCAGCGAGTCGATGGGTTTACTACAGGACATCAGCGAACAAAAAGAGCGCATACAGGACCTCGAAAACCGCGATGCGATGGCTCAACAGGTGGAGACCATTACCGATATCGGCCATTTCATCTGGGACATTCGTAAAAATCAATACCGATTCACCAGTCCGGGATATCTCAGAATCCTGGGCACGGAACGGGAGCCGCACGAGCACAAGGTCAATTCACTCGACGACTATCTTGCCGAGATACACGAAGACGACCGCGAGCTTGTTAGCGAGGCCTATCGTCAACATTTCTCGAAGGACCACCAACTGAATATCGAGTATCGTGTCGTTCCCGGCGATGGCAGTGAACGCTGGATTCGCGAAAAGAGCGTCGTCATCGAGGATGACACCAGTGGAGACAACCAGGTGATCGGCGTTATTCAGGAAATTACCGATCAAAAAATATCGGAACAGCTACTGCGCGATGCCAGGGACTCGCTGGAAACCGAGGTTGAATTACGTACCCGGAAATTGACCGAGACCGTGGATCGCCTCAACACTGAAATTAGCGAAAGGGAGGTTATTTCCACGGAACTCGAAGCGAAGAATGCCGAGCTCGAACGTTTCACCTATACCGTTTCACACGACCTGAAATCACCGCTGGTTACCATCAGGGGTTTTCTCGGGCTGCTGGAGAAAGATATCGAGGCGGCTGACAGCAAACGGATTGCCGAGGATATCAAAAAACTCAAAAATGCTACCGACACCATGGGCATGCTATTAAACGATCTACTGGAACTGAGCCAGGTTGGCAGAGTAGTGGGTGAAACGGTTAGCTGCAGTCTCAGCGCTTTGGTGAAGCAGGCGACCGAGCTCGTTAAATCGGACCTTGATTCTTCTGCTATCGAAATTATTGTCGAAGACATGCCATCGGTGAAGGTCGACGAGAGCAGGATCGTCGAAGTATTTCTTAACCTGCTGGAAAACGCGATAAAGTTCAGCGGCGAACAGGAATCTCCGCGCATCCACATAAGCGCCAAACCCATGGATGGCATGATCTGTTGTTCGGTACGAGACAACGGCATCGGCATCGACGAGCAATATCACGATCAGATTTTCGAATTGTTCGAGCGTCTCGATGCGCAGGTCGACGGTACCGGTATCGGCCTTGCGTTGGTAAAAAGAATCATCGAGAGCCATGGTGGCATAATCTGGGTCGAATCCGAAGGGCCGGGCCTGGGGTGCACCATGTCACTAACGCTACCCCGGGCGTGACGCTCGCGCGCGAGCCCACGGAATCGGCCTAATAAACTTGCCGGGTGGACGCGCAAACGCACATCCGAGCCGCGAACGACAACTGAAACACGCCGCTCGGCCATCACCCTTTCAAGCGTCCATTCTCGAGAAATGACTTTTACAGGTTCAAGTCAGGTCGAAGGACCGTACTGCAGGTACTTGCGTTGCGTGGAAATAATGTCCGCCAGATATTTGGCGTCATGCCAGACGCCCCAGATGAAAGACGAACCCCGTCGCGACTGCCACGGCAGACCCAGGAAATAGATTCCGGGCTCGGACGAAATGCCGCGCTGATGCTTCGGTTTGCCGGCTTCGTCGAAGGCGTCGACCTTCAACCAGCTGTAATCGACAGCAAAACCCGTTGCCCACAGAATCGAGCTTATACCGGCTTGCGCCAGATTCAGTTCAACAATGGGATCGGTTACGCACTGCGGATCCACCTCGATATTACGGGCTTCGGGCTCTTGCGGCAGGTCGAGACCATTACGCTCGATATAAGCGTCGGCCTCGTCCAGCACCGACAGGTAATTGGCATCCCCTTGCCCGAGATTATCCGCAAGATCGGAGTTGAAACTGACCACGCCGTCCCTGTACGATTTCGTCAGGCCAACGAGCGTCATCCCCTGTTCGGCCAGCCGCCGGAAGTCGACCGTATGACCGCCGTCTGCACCGCTTACCGAGATGGTAATATGTTCCGTGCCGGGCTCGAGGGCAGCCGCATCCCACTTGCCGAGGACGCCCAGCCACCAGACAAAATCACGTCCCCGATAGCTCCGGGGGGGACGGTCGTGCGGACCGACCGAGAGATAAACACGCTTGCCCGCTCGCAATAATTCGTCGGCGATCTGCACACCCGAGGAGCCGGCGCCGACTACCAGAATCGCGCCCTCGGGAAACTGATCGGGATTGCGGTAGGCGCTGGAATGCATCTGCATGACCCCGGCATCTTCGGCAACTACTGGCGGGATGACGGGGCGTTGAAAAGGCCCGGTGGCCGCAACAACGCTGTCGGCTTCGATCTCGCCTTCCGAGGTTTCGACGCGGAATCCGGGGCGACCTTCATTTCTTCGTACTTCTTTGACCTCGACGCCGGTACGAATGGGCGCAGCGATCTTTTCCGCGTAAGCGACAAAATAGTCCGCCACCATCTCCTTGGGGGCAAAGGCATCGGGATCGATATCGGTAAATTCCATACCCGGAAATCGATCGTGCCAGGCGGGGCCATTGGCAACCAGCGAATCCCACCTTTCCGAGCGCCAGCGTTCGGCGATTCGGTTGCGCTCCAGCACCAGGTGATGCACGCCACTATTGCTCAGGTGCTCACTCATGGCCACACCGGCCTGACCGCCGCCCACTACCAGCGTTTCAACTTTTTCAATCGTCATTTTCGGGTCCTGTTCCGGTTTTACAAACAGTTTGCCCAAGTGCCGGCTTTTATTAAAGTAATCTTATTCAAGCTATTGAATAGAAAATCTTGAATCAGGATGGCGTATTCAATGAAACGGAAAAATTCTTAAGAATTCCCCCATGCGTCACATCAGTAAATACCGTGTCGAAGTAGCTTAACTTAGCGCCACTCTATCGCGCCCTGGACTAGCGGAATACGCTAACACCCGACCCTGGGCCGAAAGTCAGGCGATTTATGCTGATCGCAGTACTCGCTGGAAACGCTCATCTAACGCTTTTTGTAACTCAGCCTCTGCGCCTGGCATACACAACCAGTCCAGTTCCATGGTCTCTATCAGTTCCTTTTTATTAACGTTTTGCTGACCCAGTCCCGACTTGTTCATCTGTTCCAGTTGATATTGCCTGCGTAAAGCCCTGTCTTCGTCTGGACTTTCCACATCCATCGCGATTTCCAGCTGAATACAAAGCATGCGGCGTTCTGCTCCGATCGCAGCCCGATCCATGGTGGTCTGAGCCGTATCCCGACGCGCCTCGATACGGCGCGACAGTTCCATGTTCTGCAACTCGATCGAATCCCACTGCTGTAATAATTCCTGCAGTTGCCGCTCCGGGGCCGATACCCCCAACGCCTCCAGCTGCGCGCAAATACTTGCCTTCAAGCGCAGCGCATCGAGTTGTCGATTGTGCCTGTTCTTAATAATTCGCGAATGACTGTTGTCAAACTGATCACAGGCATTGCGATAATCACGCTGAATTCCCTGCAGCAGCTTTTCAGGGAGATGGTGGGGTAATTCAGGCAGAGCGGCATAGTTGGCCTGCAACGCGGAAAACTGCCTATCCGACTCAGCAAGATCACTCGCTGTCTTTGACAGTTTTTGAATCTGCTTAATAATGTCCCTGTAGGCGTTCAGCTGTTGATCGATTTCATTTCGTTGCTCCTGCCGCAGTTGTTGCACCTTGTTATAAACAATATCGCCCCGTTTTTTAAAAGCAGCCCAGGCTTTTTGATCCTGGTTGCGCCTGGTGACGCCGATTTGCTTCCATCTGGTTTGTAGCGTTTTCAGGGTGGCAAGGTTTTCCACTTTAGCGCTGGCTTCGGCAAGCGCTTCAGTTTGCCTGACCAGTTCCTGTTTCAATGCGATATTTTCATCATATGCCACATCCAGTTTCGCCATCACGGCGTCCTTAAATTTTGATAGTTGCTTCCATTGTTTTTGCCCCGCCTTGCGTTCAACGTCTTTTATACTGGCGAAGCCATCACAAATGCTGCGCACACTGGATTGTGCTTTCTTATAGTCAGGGTTGTTATCCCATTCGGTAGTCTCCAGTAATTCCCGCATCTGTTCGACGTACTGCTGTCGCTGTTCGAGATTGGCCCGGCGAGTCTTGTGGCGTTGTTCGAAAAACTCAGCACAGGGCCGATAAACTTTGTCCGCCGCAAGTTGAAAACGGGGCCAGTAGTTGTCGGATATATCCGAGTGGTCAAGCGCCTTCCATTGCTGCTGAAGCGACTTCATCTCGGCGGAGCGTTTTTCGGGATGTTGTTTGGAGCTCACAAGCAGTTCCATTGCTTCACACAGCTCGATGTACTTGGGTTCGGTCGCAAAATTCTTCCAGTCACCCATGTCACCCAGTGTTTTGCTGGCTTTTTCGAAGCGCTCCTGAAGGCTTAAAAGGTCTTTACCGTCAAACTGATTGAGTCCTTTTTCCACTTTTTCCGCGATCTGTTTCGCTCTCGCCAGATTTCCTGCACGCGAAAAACGTAAAATAGAACTGATTTTTTTATGCACCCCGGCCAGTTTTTTCTCGTGAGCATCCGCAGAGGCCTTCTGCGCCTCAGCCCAGTCCTCCAACTGCTGCCGTAACTCAGTCGCGACCTGCAGCTCGGCCAGGTCAGCAGGCCATTCAAGACTTTTTAAAGCGGCGTTAATTTGCCGGCACTTTCGCGACAGGCCGCCGCCGTCCTCGACCTGGCTTGAATCCTCCACTGTATCCCGAACCAGGTCGGCGGCCTTAGCCACCAGGCGAGTGGCAGAATGCAATGCGCCGAGCATTTTGTCGTAGCGGTTGAGTAAATCACCGTCTGGCGGAATGATTTCTGCCAGGGCCTGCCAGTCTGAACTGAACTTTTGATACCCTGACTGCGTTTCAGGCAGCGCTTCGATTGAACCGGCGAGGTCCCTCCCGGCTGTAATCAGTAGCAGGGCTTCAAGCTCGCTAAGCAGCTGTTGTTGCGACTGCCGGGTTTGCTCGGTGATCCGCTGTTGTTCATAGTGCGCATCGACAATTTCGCGAGACTTCCGGTAGCGCTGCATGGATTCATCGTCAATATCAAACTCCAGGCTGTCCCACTGCTTGCGGTGAGCCCGACAGCGTGCCTTGAACTCCGGCAACCAGTCGTGACTGGCGAGATACTCGACTTCTTCAATCAGCTTTTCCAGCCGGGTTGAATTTTCGGCCTGCTGTCGCTCATGGCTTCTGAAAGCATCGATTTTGGTCTTGATGATACGTTCTGCATTCTTGTCCTTGCCACGCATAATTTTGCGCGCAGATTCGAGATCTTCTATATCCGATAGCTTTTCAGCAATCAGTTGTCTCGAATTCGTATAAACGGTTGCACCAAGAAGCTCCAGCAGTTGACTGCCGGGCAAGGTCTGAATGACTTCTGTACGAAGCGAAGACGAATCGGCATGGGCAGCAATGCGCAATTGCAGTTCCGGATACTGCCTTAACAAATCGCGGTATTGCGCTTCGTCATTAACGTGGCCCATACCCAATAACTCATTTACCCTTTGCTCAGCTTCCGCACGAACGGCACTATCGGTTAATTTTATCGACAGCTCGTGCAGTTCAGCGGCAGAGCTTAGCTGCCGGATTGCCGCAATACGAATGGAGGAATCCTCATCGTCCCTGGCCAGTTGAAATAGTATCTTCTGATGCTCTGCGCTGGCACTATCCATTTCAGCGATAGCCCTCAGACGTTTCTCGACAGAGTGGCTTTTCCATGGAGGTTTAAACAGCTCAGTAAACATATTTCTCCATCCCTGTTATATGATCAGGGGTATCCCGCGGATGGGGTATTCTAGTGTGAACCGCGAATTAGTTCGATCTGAGTTCACCTCGATTCTTCCGTTCAAAATATGATGTAGCTAATGCGTATAACATAAAAAAAGATACATTATCCTGAAAAAATAATTTTTTATTCGAACGAGTCACATGATCAGGATAAAGAATCGCCAATGAGCGAAATTACGCTGCCTGTAGAAAGATCATCTGGTTTCTATTTGGCCTGGCCAATCGAGTGCCTCCCTGGGCGACCGTGTAAAGAAAATAAGTGACTTATGCAGTATATTTGATGCGCTAATGAGTGCCACCGCTATCCGAAAGCAGACACTGGCGGAACAAGGAAGAGCAGCTAGATTATTCGGAGATGCGGCAGTCATGTTTTCTATTTCTTCTTCTGCGCCAGACCAAAATTACGTAAATCACCGACATGGGCGTCAGGATAAAGATTCCCTCGGACATCAGTATTCTAAAGCCCTTGTGCGAAAAAAAGTCATAGAAGCCCACACGAGTGACTTGTACAGGAGTCCAGGGTAAAAAATATCGGGAATTGTCAAAAGGAGCAAAAAAAGCAATCCCGAGACCACCGTTGGTCATGGCATCGAAAATCCCGTGAGAAGCCGTTACCGTCGAGTAGAGAACCACGTATTTACACCACTCTGGGGAGGCTATACCCAAGCGGCGGTAAAAAACCAGACCAATAAAAAAACCTACAATAACGGCGAAGCAAAGGGAGTGAGTGAAGCCACGGTGTCCCCAGAAATCCCCGTAGGCAATACCGAACTTAATACCGACAACGTCTATGTCGGGGAGTAGAGAACAAAGAACGAGAGAAAGCCAGAATCCGGGGGATTGTTTTTTATCAATAAGACTTTTTCCGATAATCAAGGCCGCCAGACTATGGGTAAAGACAGTAGCCACTAATCTGAGCCTGGCTGACCAGGATTAAAGCAACATTTAACCATCAGCCATCCAAGTAATTCTGCCACTACAGACTTAGCGGCGTCACTTGACTGCCACCATCGATTTAAATCAAATTCATCTGGCTTGGATGCGTAAACGCCAATTTCTACTTGTTCACCAAAGGCGAGCCGGTATACATCTCTTGACCTGCGCGAATGAACATCGCCTGAAAATATATCAAGCGATTCCACAAAAATACCTTGACCAGTCAACCAGCCCCTTACCGTAACTGCACCCAAGAAGGTACGCTCTTGGGCAGAGTAAGGCGCAGGAACTGCAAACAATTTTTCTGCTGGGAAGCCTATTGATAGCAGGTAGGTTCTTGCGCGTTCTGCAAAACTTGGCGGTCCTGAATTAAATTCATCCGTAATGGGGCCGCCAGAAACAATTGCGAGCCTATAATCACGACTACCAAATATTCGATACGCCTGTTTTAGTTCATTCTTTCCTAACCACCCTTCTATAACTAAATATTCAGCACCAATAGGCTCATTAACAGCCAGAAATGTGGACACATTTTGGAAAGCAAAATAAATAGATAAACCCAATACAACCAGTATTAGAATCACGCCGGGCAATGTTGGGAGCACCAGAGAGCGACGGCGGAATAAAACTGGCAACTTCATATTAATCGTGGGCTTGGAATGTGGTAACTCATGGGAGCGCTATATGCCAGACAAGCACCCGATTTCAGATAAACTATTGATCATAAAAGAAAAAATGGTGGGGCGTGAGCGATTCGAACGCTCGACCACCTGATTAAAAGTCAGATGTAAAAGACTATAGAATCAACTGGTTAGAACAAATCTTTGTGCCTATATTTCCTAATTCCCCCACATACGTATCAATAACTTATTGGGAAGCTGTTCCTAAATAGTTACTGGTTGCCGAAGAGATCATAGTTAACATTCAATCAGACACCGCCCGGACCAGTCACTCGGTAAGCACGTCTGGCGAACCCCTCCTGTTGCAACTGGATCTAATCGCTAACGCCGACACTACAGGTTGAACAACGCCTAGGTATTCTAGTCAAGATAAGACTAATCTTTTGACTCAATTTTAAAAAGCTGACGCTGCGAAATAATCGATGGGCGGCCGAAGTCGACCCGATATAGATACTCACACCCGTTCTCGACGATACTGGTAATAGCTGACAGGTATCTGTCAGTGAGCGCGGGACATGCACCCGCTGACTACGAATAAGGTGGTCATCGACTACGGGCAATAATCTTAATAGGTTCCTCCAAACAAATAGCCTAATTCCAGGACATCTGGGTCTCGCCCAAATGCATAAATGTGTAGCTAGTGTGTCGGCAATAGTCTGAACCTGGCTGCCGGGTTGCTCATGATATTCAAAAAACCGGAGGTTCGAGATTTCTCAAACCCTCTTTTATTTTCCATGGCGAGGACTGAATAGTGCAAGATTTCGTGGAGGTGGCGGGGTGCAGACCTTTTGTCACCTGTGAGACGACTGTCGGCCATGGTGGTAAAAGGCGTTTGTCCTATTTATACTCCGCGGAAACTCTAAAGCCCCAGGTATAATTTGCGATACCTTACTAGCTAATGAAAATCCACATTTTCCCAACCGTTCGTTGCCTCTGAGGATGAGCTCGGAAACCGTGATCGGAATGCATGGCGAGGGGTTTCACTGGCCCTTCGTTCTGATGATCGTAATCCTCGTGCTAGCGATCATGGGGATCGTTTTTCTGGCGCGTTATTTCTTTAGCCCTGTGGACGTGAGCACGCTGGGATCGGCAAAAGTAGCTATCGCGGATGATCAGCCACCCGATGATCCACCCGACGACATTGAACACGATACCTTCGTGGTGATCCCCGACATTTCCGGCTACACCCGATTCATGCAACTCACCCGCTTTGCCGCCGGTCACGCCCAATTCGTGGTGATGCAACTTCTGGACGTGATCATCAATTCTGCCCGGCCAGTACTCTCGCCGACGCGGGTGGAAGGCGACTCGGTGATGCTGTACGCCGTTTCAGACCGCGATGATCTGACCGAAGGCGCCAGCGGTCCAAGCGTTGCGGCGGCGGTACACGATATGGTCACCGCGTTTTATCGCAAACGCGCCGAGCTGCTCGCCGGCAACCTCTGTCCCTGCGATGCCTGCAAACACATCGGTGAGCTTGAACTCAAAGTGGTGGTACACCGAGGAGACGTCCTGCGTTACCGCCTACGGGGAATGGAGGACTTGAGCGGAATGGCGGTGATCGAGGCGCATCGATTGCTCAAGAACTCTGTGGGAAGGAACCGCTACGTGCTGGTGTCAGAGGCCGCTGCAGAGGACATCCGCCTGTTCTGGAAGCTTGCGCCCGAGAAGCACCGGGAGCGCTACGATGGCATCGGCGAGGTACTCTGCGATCTCTATTCGCTAGAAGAGGAAACCGGGCAGGTGAGCGATATCGCGAAGTCACCCTTACACGATATGGCCGGTAAGCTCGCCAGCAATATGCAGGCGATCACCGGCACAGCTCGCTGATGACGGTGGAAGCCATGTCCAAACAGACGACATCGATCCTAGAGTATGGTTTGCCTATTTGACTTATTTCGGATCGGCTGACGTATCGACCTTTTCGATCGATCCGGTGACCGGCACTTTGACCTTGCCAAGCGCGACCGGCCAGATTGGCTGTAAGATCCAACGGACGGCCAAACTTGGACCTGCCCGGTGAGTGCCTGTTGTTGGCCGTTTCGAGAAACCCAGCCAGCTCATTTGAGCCGTAGCCTTGGAGAAACCAGGCCCTCGCAAGGGGAAATTTCGCTTCCGAGCTCGACCCGTAGCAGACCTTAATCGACAATAAGAATTCAGCACTCTAATCCGAATGCTTGCGTTTGTTATTGGTAAATAAAAAAAGACCGTAGACGAACAAAAAACGATTGCAGACTTGGAGTACCGTGCTTGCTGGGGAGCATCGAACAACCACTCACCTTCACCGATGGCACTGCGATTCATATACTCAAACTTTACCTGATTACCCATCATCCGACCCCAGATACTGATATTGGACCCCAGTTCTCCGGTAACGCTATTGCCATTTTGAGCCAGTTTCAGCTTGCGATCGCTCCAGGCGGCGGGTTCGCCCGGGATTTCGTGGCTCGTGTCGACGGTGACCCACCGACTTGACCCTGTCGTAGAACTAAATATATAGTTCGGCGGTCTCAAGCTTCGAGTAACCAACCGACGCCTGGAGTGAACGCGCTGAAAATGCCAGCTTACGGACCGAAAATCGCCCGCAGAGTTTCCCGGCTGATGCTGGCCGCGATACTGTTGCTGAACACTGCTGCGATCGGAGCGATGGGGCTGCAGTCGAGCCTGCTCTCCCAGTCCGGGGAGGTCTCCACGCCCTGCCACAAGACCGGTGAGATAGACGGCCATCATGACGATCACGCGCTCGGCTGCGACTCGCTCTGCGCGCAGTGCACCGGCTTTATTCCCGGCATCTTCGCAGCCCCTTCGGAGCGGATGTCGAGCACCACCCGTTTTCCCCTGACCGGCACTGACCCAGTACCACAGTACTGCCCTCCGCTGTACAAACCACCCCGAGCCTGATTTCCCGCAGCATTTATAGTTTCGGCCAGCCGCGCCCGCGCGTCTGACTGCCGGCCCCGTTCGTCGGGACCGATCCCGACAAACTTAGGGAATCGAGGAGAATCCATTGAAATCATCGTTTTACGCCATCGTCTGCACGAGTTGCGTGCTGACGATCAGCCCGGGCTTGCAGGCGGAACCGAAAGTTCTGGTGCTCGACCCAGGGCAACACCCGGAAACGATTCGCTACGAATCGCTGTTCCCGGATGCCATTGTGCCGCTGGACACCGAGCTTTCCTGGAAAAACCGCTTTCTCGGCAACGAGAGCTTCAATCGCGACGAATCGCTGCCGTCGACCGGACCGGAACTGGAATCCGATGCGCCCGATCAGGCCGCCGCCGCCGGTGACGACATGCCCGCGGGGCAGCTGGATGCGACGGGGGTGATCAAGCAGATCAAGGCTTCCGAGGGCAAGCTCAAGATTGCGCACGGTCCGATCGAGCGCCTCGGCATGCCGAGTATGACGATGATGTTTCGCGTCGAGGATCCTACTCGGCTGGCGGGTTTGAGCAAGGGCGACGAAGTCGCTTTCAATGTCGACAATACCGCCGCCGGCTTTACCATCACCCGCCTCGAAACCGCCGGCGGGAGCAGCGGCAAGGCTTTTGATGCCAGCGGCACGATTCGCTCGATTCGAGCCTCGCAGGGCAAGGTCAAGATCGAACACGGCCCGATCGACAAGCTCGGCATGCCGGGCATGACGATGGTCTTCAAGCTGCAGGACACCGGCGCATTGCAGAACCTCGAGCGCGACATGTCGGTCGAATTCGACGTCGTCAACGCCTCGGGCGGCTTCGAGATCACGCGCATCCAGCCCGCGGGCGCGAGCGTCGCGGCTCCGACAGCCGGACTGAAGCGCATCTGCTACTCGATAGGACCCTTCCTGCAGCAGACGCGGGCGATGGCGCTGAGTCAACGCTACCGCGAACAAGGCGCCACCTCACGGGTCAAGACCCGCGCCGAGCGCGAGTATCTCGGTCTCATGGTCTACATCGACGGCCATGCATCGCGCGCCGCCGCGCGCGCCGCCGCCCGCAATCTGGCGGCAAACGGCATCAGTGACAGCTTCGTGCTCGACCTGCCGGGCAAGCCCAATGTTCTGTCGCTCGGCGTGTTCAGCCAGCAGCAAAATGCGAACCGCTTGAAGGCACGCGTTGAAGCGCTGAACTACCGCGCTAAAACCGATGCACGCTATCGTCAGCGCACTACTTTCTGGCTGCACAACGAGCACAGCGGCGGAATGCCGCCGAATCTGCTCTCGGCCGGCGATGTCGAGGTCGGTGTGCGTCAGACCAGCGGTGATTGTGCCGGGGAGGATTCATGAAAATCGCGATGCAATTGACCCGACTGTCGTTCATCGGCCTGATCGTCAGCGCGGCGGCCTGTACGAGTATTCCCGATGACGCCGGCGTCGGCCCGGTGCAGGAACTGGTCGACGCCCAGATCGGTACGGATAATCCGGCGAGTCGGCTCGAGCCCGAAAACGCGCTCAGGCCCGAGCAGGTTTCCAGCCTGCTGGAGGCGCCGCTTTCGGTCGACGATGCCGAGCTGCTGTCGATGCAGCTTAATCCACTTGCCCGCTCCAACCTGCTGCGGGTCGGTATCGCCGAGGCCGACTACGCCCAGGCCGGGCGCCTGCGCAACCCGGGATTCACTTACGAGCGTTCCGAGGAAGGCGAGTACGGTGCTTCGCTGCTGTTCGACATCGGCGGACTGCTGCTGATGCCGTTGCGCCGCGAAGTCGAACTGCGCCGGCTCGAGGCGGCGCGCTTCGACGCCGCCGGGGAAGTCATCTCGCACCTCGCGAACACACGCATGGCCTGGATCCGCGCGGTAACGGAAAAACAGCTGACGGAACTGATGGAACACTCGCTAGAGTCGACCGCTACCGCCAACGATATGACCCGGCAAATGACCGCGCTCGGCCACAGTGCCGCGATGGAAGCCGCCGAGTCGGAAATTTTCCTCGGTGAAATGCGCTCTGCGCTGACCCGGCAACGGCTGGCAGAAACCGCAGCGCGCGAAGCCCTGATTCGTCAGCTCGGCCTGTGGGGCGACGCCGTGCGCAAGCTAACCTTGCCATCGCGCCTGCCCGCGCTGCCGGAATCGCCGCTCGACTATCCCTCGGTCGAGGGCGAGGCGATCGCGGGACGGCTCGACGTACAGATCGCGAAGGCGACGATCGAGGCCATGGCCAGCAACTATTCGCTGACGCGCCGCAGCCCTTTCCTGTCCTCGATCGAGTTCGGTCCGGTCATGGAAAAAGGCGATGAAGATACCGAGTACGGTTACGAGCTCGAATTCAGTATCCCGATATTCGACGCCGGCGGCATCGCCAACGAAAAGGCCAGGTTTCTGTTCGAGCAGTCGCAGGACCAGGCCCGGTCGGTCGCGATCTCGGCCGCCTCCGAGGCGCGCGAAGCATACCAGACCTACCGCAGTTACTGGGATATCGCGCGCTACTACGAAAACGTCATGCTACCGCTGCGGCAACAGGTCAGCGAGGAACGGCTGCTGCATTACAACGGCATGCTGATCAGCGTCTTCGACCTGCTCGACGACGTGCGCGCGGCGGCCGATCTCGAGGCCAGCGCGATTCGCGCGGTGCGCGACTTCTGGCTCGCCGACGCGCGGCTGCAGCTGGCCCTGACCGGCTCGTCTCCCGGCATGGCAATGAACACGAATGTCGAAATGCCCGCCGCGGGCGGCGCCGACGCGGATCACTAGAGGATTACCGTAATGACTGACAGAAGAAATTTTCTCAAGGGAATGGGCGCCGCGGCCGCGATCGGCGCCGGCCTGGTATCGCGTTCCGCGCTGGCCGCGTTGCCGGAATCGCCGACTTCCGACGCCACCACATTGCAGGTACCGCCCGAACCGACCACGGGGCCCTGGTACCAGCCGGTGGTGACGCTCAACAGCTGGTCGCTACCGTGGCGCATGAAAAACGGCTGGAAGGAGTTCCACCTGACCGCCGAGGCGGTGGAGCGCGAGATTGCACCCGGCATGACCGCCCGTCTCTGGGGCTACAACGGCCAGTCGCCGGGGCCGACCATCGAGTGCGTCGAGGGCGACAAAGTCAGGATTTTCGTGACCAACCGCCTGCCCGAGCACACCACGATCCACTGGCACGGCATCTTCCTGCCCGCCGGCATGGATGGCGTGGGTGGCCTCAACCAGCCGCAGATTCCGCCCGGCAAGACCTTCGCCTACGAGTTCGAGCTGAAACAGTCCGGCACCTTCATGTATCACCCGCACGCCGACGAAATGGTGCAGATGGCGATGGGCATGATGGGTTCGCTGGTGGTGCATCCTAAGGATCCGAATCTGCACCGGGTCGACCGCGATTATTGCTTCCTGATGGCGGCCTACGACATCGAGCCGGGCACGATGACCGCGCGCATCAACACCATGCTCGATTTCAACCTGTGGACCTGGAACAGCCGCGTTTTCCCCGGCATCGATCACCTCGTCGCCGGGCTCAACGAGCGCGTGCGCGTGCGCATGGGCAACCTGACCATGACCAACCACCCGATCCACATCCACGGCCTCAAGTTCGAGGTCGCCTGTACCGACGGCGGCTGGGTGCCGAAACAGGCGCGCTGGCCCGAGGTCACGGTGGATATCGCCATCGGCCAGATGCGCGCGGTCGAGTTCATCGCAGACGCGCCGGGCGACTGGGCGATGCACTGCCACAAGTCCCACCACACGATGAACCCGATGGGCCACGACGTGCCCAACATGATTGGCGTCGACCAGAGCCGCGTGCAGCGAAGCCTCGGCAAGCTGCTGCCCGGCTATATGATCATGGGCGAACGTGGCATGGCCGACATGGGTGAAATGGTCATGCCGCTGCCGCGCAACACGCTGCCGATGATGACCGGCCAGGGCCAGTTCGGCCCGATCGAAATGGGCGGCATGTTCACCGTGCTCAAGGTTCGCGAGAACCAGGCGCGCGGTGACTACAGCGACCCGGGCTGGTACGACTACCCGCCCGGCACAGTCGCCTACGAAGTCTGATTAACATTTATCGATAACAAAACAAGGGAGTTAAATAATGAACAGCAAACCATCCTTATCCTCGGTCCTGATGCTCTGGGGCCTGTTGGCCTTGCCCGCCGCGAGCCTCGCCCACAGCGGCGACGACGGTCACGTAACCGAGTACGACCCGGTCGAAAACGAGTTCGGCAGCTATGGCCCCGAGATGAAGTCGAGCCGGGTAATCAAAGTCGACATGAACGACAACATGCGTTTCAGTCCCGAGCGCATCAAGGTCAAGGTCGGAGAGGTCATTCGTTTCGAGCACACCAATACCGGCAAACTGATGCACGAGTTCGTTCTCGGCACGGGCGAATACCTGACCGAGCACGCCGAGATGATGAAAAAGTTTCCGAACATGGAACACGACGAGCCCTACATGGCGCACGTGGCGCCGGGAAAAACCGCCTCGATGCTGTGGAAATTCGACAAACCCGGCGTTTACAGCTTCGGCTGCCTGATCCCGGGCCACTTCGACGCCGGCATGAAGGGCGAGATCGTGGTCGAGTAAACCCGGTTCGAGCCGAAGTCCGCCGGATGCCCAGCGGGCTGTGGCCGCTTACTCGACGGTAACGCTCTCGGCCAGGTTGCGCGGCTGGTCCGCGTCGAAGCCGCTTTCCAGCGCTATGAAATAGGCGAGAAACTGTGCTGCTGGTCGCGCTACCGTTGGTTACGGGGCGCCGCAATCGCGGGCCCTGCGGCGAATCCCGGCGGACGGACGAATCCGCCGAATAATTTTTTAGTCGGAAATGGAGAATATTATCCATGTACATAATGAAAATACTTCTGGTGGCGATTCTCGCGCTAGCGGCGTTCAGTCCGCAGGCCTCAGAAACATCACTCGACGCATTACCTGCGATCAACGATTTCGCCATCGCCGGCGGTGAAACCGAACAATACATAGCCGCAACCAACGGAGGTCTATACCACAGCCAGGACCGCGGCCAGAACTGGCGCGCACACAAGACTGGTTTCGGTCTGCCAGCGACCATGGTAGCGACGACCCCGCAGGGTACGGTCTACGCCTTCGTCGTCACTTTGGGTCTGCTCAAGCTCGACGGCAAAACCAACCAGTGGCAAGCCATCAATAACCACTTCGGCAGCCAAGTCCTGCGCCAGCTAAGCGTTTCCCGCCTGAACCCGTCACGGCTTGTGGCAAGAAACCACTACGGCAAGCTGATCGTGTCCGACAACCACGGCGAAGACTGGCGCAAGCTGAGCGGCCCGTATCAGTCGAATTCAGAGGCCGAAAAACAGGGGCGTGAACTTTACGTCGAGAAATGCCAGTCCTGCCACGGCATCGACGGCATCGGCGAAACCTACACAAAGCAGGCGCTGACCGATCAAAACTACCTGATGGCGCCGGCACTCGACGAGTCGGCGCACGCCTGGCACCATACCGATGAACAACTCGTGGAAACGATCCTCGAAGGGTCGCCGCGCACCCCGCGCATGCCGGCGGGCAAGAGCATCGGTATTTCTGCCGCCGATGCACGCGATCTGGTAGCCTACATAAAGAGCCTGTGGACGCAGCGAGAACTCGATTGCCAGGGACCGAAACACATGGAATGTATGTAATGAGCGAGATCGAAACCTTACCGCTTACCAGGAAAATCCTCGGACTGCTGCCGTTGCTGCTCCTCGCCTCCTGCTCGCCGGGGCAAGAGCATTTTGGTGGCGGACCGGCGACCTTCGCATCCAACGGCGAACGCATTTACTTCAGCGGCACCAGCGCCTCGGGCCAGGCCATCATCGCCAGCGGCGGCAGCAGCATGATGAGCCGGCACCGCCAGATGCACGGTGGCGGTTGCGCCGTATGCCACGGTGCCGAGCGTGAGGGTAAGCGGCTGTGGCCTCAATTCTGGATCAAGGCGCCAGCGTTGACCGCCAAAGCACTGTTCTCAGACAAACACGAACACGAAGGTCACGCCGATCACGGCAACTACGACACCGAATCACTACGAATGGCCATCACCGCTGGAGTGAATCCCAAGGGCGAACCCTTCGATGCAGCGATGCCTCGCTGGACAATGAGTCCGGCCGACCTAGAGGACCTGGTTACTTACCTGCGGCAATCCGCCGTTCCCGATTAGGCCGCGAGTGGCGCGACGGCGAAGTGATCCGGTTCAACGTGAACAATGACGGCAAAATCCTCCACGAATTCTCGATCGGCAATGCGACCGTGCAAGTGGCACTATTTTGGTTCTATTCGATATGTGGCATGACAAGCAACACAACGACTCATTGCCATACCAAGCATGGACAAGATTTCATTTTTTGTAGCGCCTTTCTCCGCGCTATCAGCTATTTTGTCAAAAGCCATGTGAATTGGCATGCCAATTTGCCTAAATCCATCTGGAACAGCACTCATTAGGGTCGGAGGTGCATTGGTCATACCTTGCATCCCCAAAGGACGTACTGCTGTCGCAACACCTTTCAAATCATCTTTGGACAAGGCGGTTAACGCTTGTTGAAGGCCGCTTACGTATTGCTGCATCTCGTGAACTATAAAGGCACGACCCGCATCATCAAGAGCTATTGGTTCACGATTGTCTTGCTCGGCCAACGAAGCGTTTGTAAATGCCGTCAATATAACGATTATCCCAAATACCACGCTACGCATGGATAATGTACAGGGTTTATGGCTCATTTCAGTATTCTCTATAATATTGAGTTTGTAGAAACTAACAGTTGGATTATAAGATTTTTGACTCGATAACATATTATCGTGTTATTGTTGGGCGTCTGAAAGTGGCCGGAGATTGCCTCCCAAAGGTATTTTGCCAGTGTCAGCTTTGGGGAGGCCCCGAAACGCCCCTGGGGGCGTCTCAGGGTGATTACCAGCTATATTTCGGTCTGTTCCGCCATTTCTAGCGCATCTTCAACCTCGATACCCAGGTATCTGATGGTACTTTCCATCTTTGTGTGGCCCAGCAATATCTGAACTGCCCTGAGATTTTTTGTTCGTCGATATATCAGCGATGCTTTCGTGCGTCTCATCGAGTGGGTACCGTACTCGGCCGGGTCGAGACCGATAGCCCGAACCCAGTTGTCCACCAATCGTGCATATTGCCGGGTAGATATATGGCTCGATGATCGATTGCGACTGTTGAACAGATACTCATCCGACATCAACCCCG
>Ga0224508_10000442_pt1 | contig 41370 bp, 39 predicted proteins | sample SF_Jan12_sed_USG_4_FD_170157 | JGI IMG/M metagenome (GOLD analysis project Ga0224508, IMG submission 170157) | Sediment microbial communities from San Francisco Bay, California, United States - SF_Jan12_sed_USGS_21 | ecosystem: Environmental > Aquatic > Marine > Sediment | place: USA... | reverse complement strand
TCGCGGCCGATGATGGCGCGGCCGATGACGTCGCGGCCGATGATGGCGCGGCCGATGATGGCGCGGCCGATGATGGCGCGGCCGATGATGGCGCGGCCGATGACGGCGCGGCCGATGATGGCGCGGCCGATGACGGCGCGGCCGATGACGGCGCGATCGTGGCGCTCGATGCCAACGGCGACGGCGAGGTCCGCATCGGGGTCGCCGCCCAGGGACCACGTGACGATGGTGGCTACTACGAGGCGATGATCGCCCAGGCCGAGGAGCTGTCGGCGGCGAACGGGTTCGGCGAGGTCATCGTCGTCGACGAGATCACCTTCGAGGAGGCCGCGGTCGAGCTCGACAACCTCGCAAACCAGCCGGTCGACATCATCCTGGTCGGGGCGAGCGGTGTCGCGGGACCGTTGCCCGAGCTGAGCGAGCAGTACCCCGACATCTACTGGTACTGCAACTGTGGCGCCGGATTCGAGGCGTCTCCCAACTACTCACAGACCCAGGACGAAGGCGCCGGCATCCATTACACCGCCGGTGTCGCGTTCGGCCTCGCGCTCCAGGAGGCGGGCGGCGACACGTTGGCGATGCTGGGATGTTGCGATCTCGGGTTCGAGAAGGAGGCGTTCCTCGCCACCCAGCTCGGTCTGCAGTCGGTCGACCCGGCGTTCACGATCACCTATACGCCCACCGGTGACTTCCCGTTCGACTTCGACAACGTGCCGAATGCGACCGCGGCTTACGATGCCGCCGTCGCGGCCGGCGCCGACGCGATCTACCCGTTCCTCGGCGGTGCGCTCGAGCCGGTCGCGCAGCTCGCCATCGACGCCGGGCTGATCGTGGCCAATCCCGGCTCGTCCAGCGCGTGCGGGGGCGACATCCCGTATGACCTCGCCGTGCGCTTCGACGGCGGCGACTACGTGCGCATCGTGTTCCCCGACATCGTCGCTGGGTCGTTCCCCGAGGGTGATGTGAAGGTGTTCACGGTCGCCACCGACCCCGACGTCGTGGGGGCCGAGCTGTGCGGCGTCGAGCGGCCGGCCGAGCTCCAGGCTGCTTTCGACCTGGTGGCCAGCGGCGATCTCGATGCCGACATCGGCGCCATCAAGGCCGAGGCGTTCAGCGGTGGGTGATCGGTGACCGACGGTCTGCTCGCGGGTACCGGTGTGACAGCGCCGGTACCCGCGGTGTCCCTCGAGGGAATCACCAAACGTTTCGGTGCCATCGTGGCCTGCGACGCGGTCGATCTCGACCTGCACCGCGGTCGCATCCATGGGGTGCTCGGCGAGAACGGCGCGGGCAAGTCCACGTTGATGAAGATGATGATCGGTCTCGTGTTCCCCGACGACGGCGCGATCTTCGTCGACGGCATCCGCTGCTACATCACCGACCCGCAGGTGGCGGCCGGACACGGCATCGCGATGGTCCACCAGCACTTCAGCCTGGTCGACCCGCTCACGGTGTGGGAGAACATCGCGCTCGGTGACGGCGGTCGGCTCGACCCTGGTGACGTTCGCGAGCGCGTCGGCGAGATCAGCGAGCACTACGGCCTCGCCATCGACCCCGACGCCCGCGTCGGCGACCTGCCGGCCGGTCTCCGCCAGCGAGTCGAGATAATCAAGTGCCTCCGACGCGATCCCGACATCTTGATCTTCGACGAGCCGACCTCGGTGCTCACCCCCGAGGAGTCGGTCCAGCTCTTCGACTCGTTGCGGCGAGTGGTCACCGACGAGGGTCGAGCCGTCGCGCTCGTGAGCCACAAGCTCGACGAGATCATCCAGGCCACCGACGACGTCACCATCATGCGACAGGGCGTGGTCGTCGACCGGCTCCGGACCGTGGATGCCGATACCCCGATGCTGGCCCGGTCGATGGTCGGTCGTCCGGTCTCGTTGCGGTCCGAGCGAGCAGCGTTCGGTGTCCTCGATCCGTCGGTCGAGGGGCCAGACGAGCCGGCCGCCCCGATCACGGCTGAAGAGCCCGTCCTTCGCGTCGTCGACGCCGTCGTTCACGGCCGTCATGGCCAGGCCAGCCTCGACGGCTTCTCGCTCGATGTCCGGCCCGGCGAGATCGTCGGCGTGGCAGGGGTCGAGGACAACGGGCAGGCCGAGCTCGCCGACGTGTTGTCCAGTCTCGTCACGTTGCAGCGCGGCCATGTCGAGGTCGATGCGACGACGGTTGCAGCCGGCCGCCCCGGCGCCATGGCGCGAGCAGGCGTTGCGGTCATCCCCGCCGATCGCCACGACTCCGGCATCGTGCTCGACATGACCGTCGCCGAGAACCTCATCCTGGTCGACCCGAAGCGCATGGCCCGTGCGGGAGTGCTCGACTCCGACCTGGTTCGGAACCTCGCCCTTCGCCTGATCGACGAATTCGAGATCCAGTGCTGGGGGCCCGATGCGCCGTTGTGGTCGCTGTCGGGTGGGAACCAGCAGCGGGTGGTCCTGGCCCGCGAGCTGTCCCATCAGCCCAAGGTCCTCGTGGCCGCGCAACCGACGCGCGGGCTCGATGTCGGCGCCATCGAGTACATGACCGAGCGTCTCCGCCGCGCCGCCGAAGACGGTGTCGGCGTGGTGTTGATCTCGAGCGAGCTCGAGGAGATCCTCGACCTCTCGCACCGCATCGTCGTGATGTCCCGGGGCCGGGTCATCGGCGAGATGGGCCGCGCCGACGTCGACCGTGATCGCCTCGCGTTGATGCTCGGCGGTCGAGCCGCGTGAGCGATTCGACCAAGGTTCGGTCCGACACCGCGGATCAGACCCAGGCCGGCGTGACCCGTGCCTCCGTGCTTCCGGTGGCGGAGATCGTCACCCTCTATGCGGCCAGCATCCTGGCCGCGCTGGTGGTCTCGGCGCTGCTGGTGGAGATCACCGGAGGCTCGTGGCGCACGGTCTTCTCGGCACTGCTGGACGGCAGTATCCGAAATCCGGGCCGATGGGGAACCACCATCGGCACCGCCATTCCCTTGTTGTTGGTCGCGCTCGGCACCATCGTCAACGCCAAGGCCGGGCTGGTGAACATCGGCCAGGAGGGGCAGCTCCTCGTCGGTGGAGCTTTCGGCGCCTACGTCATGATCCACCTCGACGCGCCGGGCACGGTCGTGTTCGTGGCCCTGGTCGCCGCGGCGATCGTCGGAGGCGCCGTCTGGGCCGGCATCGCAGCCGTGCTCCGCTACTGGCGCAACGTTCCCGAGGTGTTGACCACGCTGTTGTTGGTGAGCGTCGCGGCGCAGCTGGTGGGATTCGGTTTCAAGCGTGAATCGATCCTGCTCGCGCCGCTGCCGGAGGGATCGGCAACCCAGGTTCAACAGACGGTCCCGGTACCCGAAGGGGCGCGGCTGTCACGTGTCACCGTCCTCGGCAACGAATTCCCGATCTCGGCGTTCGTCGCGCTCGCGCTCGCGGCGTTCCTCGCGTTCGTGCTCGCCCGAACCGTCTGGGGGTTCCGCCTCCGCATGCTCGGTCGCAATCCGCGTACCGCGCACCGAGCCGGGGTCTCCTCCCAGCGCTACGGCATCGTCGCCATGTTGATATCGGGCGCGTTCGCCGGTCTGGCCGGGGCGTTCATGCTGACCGGTGGCGATTTCGGGAGCTACCGGTTCAGCCCGAACTTCGCCGTGAACATCGGCTGGACGGGTCTGCTCGTGGCTCTCGTCGCGAGGGAGCGGGCGCTGTTCGCCATCGTCATCGCGTTCGTGTTCGCAGGGCTCCGCACCGGATCGGGATTCCTCGCCTCCACAGGCGTCGAGCGTCGTATCACCGACGTCGTCCAGGCGCTTCTCGTGCTCGCGCTGCTCGTCCCGCCGGCGGTGCTCTTCGTCAGGGAGCGGCGCCGGGCCGCCTCGGCCACGAGGGCCAGGACGTGAGCAGCTTCGTCGGCGCGATCGGCGACGTCCTCTCGAGCGACGCGGCGTACATCAGCGCGATCAGCTTCGCGGCATTGTTGGGATTCGGCGCAGTCGGGGAATGGGTCGCCGAGAAGTCGGGCACCCTCAACATCTCCATCGAGGCGATGCTCCTCGCGGGCGCGTTCGCGGCAGCCGTCGGGTACGACCTCACGTCGAACCTGGCCGTCGGGGCGGTGTTCGGGATCGTCGCGGGAATGGCAGTGGCATCGGCCCAGGCCGAGCTGAGCCATCGCCTCCCCGCCGACCAGTTCGTGGTCGGGCTGGCGCTCAACATCTTGGTCCTCGGGCTCGCCGGCTTCCTCGACGGCGAGCTCGAGCCCGTCACCCGCCGGGCACCGCGGGTCGAGATCCCGCTCCTGAGCGACATCCCGCTCGTGGGCGATGCATTCTTCGGCCAGCCCTGGCTGCTCTACCTCGTCTACGCATTCGTTCCCATGGCATGGTGGCTGGTGTACCGAACCCGGTGGGGGCTCGAGGTCAGGGCTGCGGGCGAGAACCCCCAGTCGGCCGACGTGTCGGGCATCAGGGTCAACCTCCGGCGCCGGCAGTCGATCTACGTCGCCGGCCTCACGTCCGGGCTCGGGGGTGCGTATCTGTCGCTCGCGCTCGTCGGCAGCTTCGAGGATTCCATCGTCGGTGGCCGCGGATTCATCGCTATCGCCGCGGTCATATTCGGCGGTTGGACGCTGCGCGGGACCGTCGCGGGCTGCCTCCTCTTCGGGTCGGTGCTCTCGTTCCGGCTCTCCCTGCCCGTGCTCGGTTACAACCTCAACAACGAGCTGCTCACGTCGCTGCCGTTCATCGCCACCATCGTCGGCATGGCGCTGTTCGCACATCGGGTCCGGCCCCCCGCGGCACTCGCCCGGCCCTTCATCCGGGGGCTGCAATAGTGGGGGACCGCGACGACAGTGACCGATGCGGACGACCCGGGCATCGGACGGGCCCGGCCGGCCCGCCGTCGAGTGAGAGGAGACGAAGCCGATGAAGGCGATGCTGTACCACGAGGCCGGGGGGCCGGAGGTCCTCCAGTACTCCGACGTCGCCGATCCCGAGCCCGGGGCCGGCGACGTCGTGGTCGACGTCGCGGCCACGGCACTGAATCGTCTCGACGTCGTCCAACGCAACGGGTGGTTCCAGATGCCGGGATTCAGCTACCCGCACATCGCGGGCATGGACCTCGCCGGCACCGTGTCGGCGGTCGGCGACGCCGTGAGCGGTACGGCAATCGGAGATCGAGTGGTCGTTGATCCGTCGCTTGCCGGTGTCGCCGAGACCTCGAGGCTCGCCGGACGTGGAGACCTCTACGGCGAGCTCGGGGTCATCGGTGCAACCGTCGACGGTGGGTACGCAGAGAAGTGTCTCGTCCCCGCCTCGCACGTGTACCCCGTTCCCGACGACATGCCACTCGAGCACGCGGCGACCTTCCCGACCGCCTACCTCACCGCGGCACATGCCCTGTTCGAGGTGGGCGAGCTCGAGGAAGGGGAGACGGTCATGATCCATGCGGCGGGGTCGGGGGTGTCGACAGCCGGCATCCAGCTCGCCACGCGCGCCGGCGCGACCGTGCTGGCCACTGCGGGCACCGACGAGAAGTGCGAGCGGGCGCTCGCGTTGGGAGCCCATCACGCGTTGAACAACCGCACCGGCGATGTGGCGGCGTGGGCCCGAGAGATGACCGGGGGCGCCGGCGTGAACATGGTGTTCGACCACGTCGGTACCGCCCTGTTCGCGCCGTCGCTGTTCGCCATCGGGATCCGAGGGCGCCTCGTCAGCTGCGGCAACGCGTCGGGCGACGAAGCGACCATCCCGTCGCTCGGCTACGTGTTCCACTCCGGGATCTCCATCCGGGGGTCCGACCCGTACCGGCCCGACGAGTTCGGACCCGTGTGGGACCAGTTCTGCACCGGCGGGTTCGACATGGTCGTCGACTCGACGTTCCCGCTCGAAGCCGCGGCGGAGGCGCAGGCGAAGATGTTGGCGAGCGATTTCTTCGGGAAGATCGTCCTGACGCCCTGACCATGGCCGGCGCACCGCGGGATCCCGCCTATCCGGAGCTCAAGACGTCGCACACGATGGCCCGAGCCGGTCGGCCGTGGACCGACTACAAGCCCCCTCCCGCGGCCCCGGTGTGGGCGGCGATCGAAGGCCTCGCTCGCTACTACATCCTGCTGGCGGCGCTCGAGCTCGACATCTTCGACACGCTGCAACGCACCGGCCCGGCAACCGCCGAACGGCTGGCCGGCGAGCTCGACGTGCCGACAGCGCACCTCGCCTCGCTCCTCGACTCGGTCGTAGCGCTCGAGCTCCTCGACCAGTACACCGATGTGTACGAGCTGAACGATGCGGCGACGCGGTACCTGGTGACCGACGGGCCCGCCACCATGGCGGGGCTCGTACCGGTAGCGCCGGGCCCTCACGAGAACTGGACCCGCCTCGCCGAGACCGTCCGCAACGGGCGACCGGCCACTCCCATCGACGACGATCCCAGCGCGTTCTACATCCCGCTGGTCGAGGGGACCTTCACGACGATGTACCGCGTCGCGATGCGGGCCGACCTCAAGATTCGCTACACCGCGCTCGCAGAGCCGAGGATCCTCGACCTCGGTGCCGGGGCTGGTGCCTGGGCCATCTCGATGCTGCACCGGTGCCCGGACGGCACTGCCGTCCTGAACGATCTGCCCGAGGTGCTCGATGTCGCACGGGCCAAGACGGTCGAGCACGACGTGGCCGACCGCTGCGAGCTCCGGCCCGGCGACTTCCACACCGTCGACCTCGAGCCCGACCACTACGACATCGTCGTTCTCGGCCATGTGTGCCGAACCGAGGGGGCATCGGGCGCCAGGCACCTCATCGCACGGGCGTTCGAGGCCTTGCGGCCCGGCGGGCGTGTCCTGGTGGCCGACTACTTCCCCGACCCCGAGCGGAAGTTCAACCCGCACGCGGTGATCATGGGAACGACCATGATGGCGAGCACGATCAACGGGTTCACGTTCACGCACCGAGCGTTCGCCGAGTGGCTCACCGACGCCGGATTCGAGGCGCTTCGGCTCATCGAGCCCATCGGCTTCCAGCAGGTGTTCGTCGCGACGAAGCCGAGGAGGAAGCCATGACCGAATCGATCGATCTGCTCGTCAAGGGCTGGCAGGTCGTCACCATGAACGAGACCCGTGACATCATCCGCGACGGTGCGGTTGCGGTGCGTGGTCGTGAGATCGTGGCCGTCGGCAAGGCCAGTGACCTCGAGGCGCGGTACGACGCCGCAACCACCGTCGGGGGCGACCGTTTCGTGGTCACACCCGGCCTCGTGAACACCCACATCCACATCACCGGCGAGCCCTTGACCCGCGGATACGTTCCCGACGACACACCGTTCGAGGAGAACGTGTTCATGTGGTTGTGCCCGCTCTATTCGGTGTACACGGCCGACGAGGAACGACTATCGGCCCAGCTGGCCGCGGTCGAGATGTTGAAGACGGGAACGACATCGTTCCTCGAGGCCGGCACGATCCGATTCCTCGACGAGGTCATCGACGCCTTGATCGAGGTCGGCATCCGGGGGCGGGTGGGCCGCTGGATCTGGGACCTGCCACCCGAACCCGACGTGTACAAACAAGACACCGACCAGGCCATCGACTTCCTGCAACGACAGCTCGAACGGTACGGCTCGGTGGCCGACGGGCGTCTCGGCGCATGGTCGATCCTGGTCGGGCACACCACCGCATCGGATCCGCTGTGGAAGGCCGCTCGTGAGCTCGCAACCGAGCACGGAACGGGCATGAGCTTCCACATGTCGCCGGCGATGCTCGATCCCGATGGTTTCATCGCCGAATTCGGGCACCGCCCGATGATCCATCTCGCCGAGCTCGGCATCCTCGGGCCCGACGTTGCCATCACGCACTGTGTGCAGGTCGACACGAACGAGCTCTCGGTCATGGCCGAGACCGGGGTGCACGTCGCTCACTGCCCGACGACGGCACTGAAGGTCAGCTACGGGATCACCCAGGTCGGAAAGATGCCCGAGATGATCATGGCCGGCACGAACGTCGGCATCGGCACCGATGGCAACAATGCGTCGAACTACTCCGATCTCATGAGGGCCACCTACCTCGTCGCCGGATTGTTCAAGGACGCCCGCCAGGATCCCCAGATGTTTCCGGCCGAGAAGGCGTACGAGATGGCGACGTTGGGGGGCGCCGAGCTGATGCAGCTGTCCGACAGCATCGGCTCGCTCGAGGTTGGGAAGCGGGCCGACATCGTCCTGCACGACACCGATCGACCGGAGTGGCGGCCGCTGCTGAACGTCATGAACCAGCTCGTGTGGTCAGCTGATGGACGCGGCGTTCACACGGTGATCGTCGACGGTGCAATCGTCGTCGATGACGGCCGGATGACCACGGTCGACGAGGCCGCCCTCTACGCGGCAGCACAATCGGCGGGCGAGGCCATCACGGCGCGTTCGGGCCTGCCCGACAAGGCGAAGTTCCCGATCTACTGACCGTCGCTCACGCCACGGTGAGTCGGGGGAGGAAGAACCCGACCATCGGCCCGATGCCCAACGCGAACCACAGGGTGCCGACGCCGATCGTGCCGCCCAGGACGACGCCCGCGACCAGCACGCTGATCTCGATCCCGGTCCTCGCCTTCCACACCGGGATGCCCCGCCTGGCCAGGCCGGTCATGATCCCGTCCCGTGGTCCGGGTCCGAGCCCGCCGCCGATGTACAAGCCGGATCCGATCGCGATCAGCACCGGACCGCCGAACGTGAGCGAGAGCCGAGCCGCAGTGGAGCCCGGCGTGTCGAACAAGGGGAGCACGACGGCGAGCGTCGCACCGATCATGATGGCGTTGAGGACCGTGCCCACCCCGGCGCGTTCTCGCAAGGGGATGAAACCGGCGAGGATGACGACGCCGATGATGATGATCACGAGTCCGATGCCGATCCCCGTGACGTCGGAGAGCCCCTGGTGGAACACGTCCCACGGTCCCAGCCCGAAGTCGCCCGCGATCATCATGGCGATGCCGACACCGAAGAGAACCAGACCGAGACACACGCGGGGCAGGCGGCGGATCGTCTCGCGCCATGGCAGCAAGATCACCGATCGAGGCTATCGAGGGGGGCCCGGCCGAACCGATCCGGAAGCGACGGCCGCGCGATCACACGCCCACGACCCCAACGGGCGGAGCGTGGGTTCGCCGGTACTGTCCGACACCCAGGACGGTGGTCGCCGCAACGGCCAGACCGACGATCGTGAAGATCGCGACCGATGTGAACACGGCGTCGCCCACGAGCATCGCGCCGATCGCGGGCCCGGCCGCTCGACCGATGGCCATCGCGGACTGTGCATCACCGACTCGTTCGTCGGGTGCGAGCGACCATGCGGCAATGGCGTGCAGGATCGGTGGCGTGGACATCCAGAAACAGAAGCCCCAGAAGGTCATCCCGAGCACGAACAACACAGGCCCGCCGAAGGCCACACCCGCGGCGCAGAGCGCCATTCCGAGGATCCACGTCCCGTTCATCATGTTGGCCGCGGAACGACGGGCGGCGATGAACCCGGCCAACGCGTTGAGCGAGTAGCTGACCGAGACGAGGACCGGGTCGATGCCGAGCGACTCCCCGATGACCGCCCCGAAGACGAAGAGCGCCGATCCGGCCATCGTGTTGATACCGAGCGCGATGATCAACACGACGTTGCTCCGCGACGGGCTGAGGCGCTTCCGTATCTTCCGTGAGCCGGAGAACGTCGCCGGGAGCAGGGCCGATGGAACGAAGCTGATGGCGATGACGCCGAACACGGCGTCGGCGCCGCCGACGTCGGCGATCCACGACAAGAGCGGTGCGGCGACCAACGCGGTGAGGGGCCCGACAGCCGCGACCTTGCGCAACGCGGATGAGTCCCGCATGGCGTCGGCCCACGCCAGCCACACCAGCAGGCCACCGGAGATGCCGGTCAGGACGCGCAGCCCGACCAGCACGGCGAAGGTCGGCGCGAGCATGCTCGACAGGTTGAAGACGACGCCCGCCAGCGACGCCCCGACGAGAATCCGCCGGTCGGCACGGAATCGTCGACCGGCGACGAACGCCGCCAGCGCGAACCCGCCGACCTGGGCTGACGACAAGTAGCCGGCCCGGCCGACGGTGACATCGAACTCGTCGGCGACGGCCGGGATGACGAACGGTGTCGCCGCGAAGAGGACCGTCACGGCCGCGGCGGCGTACAGCAGGCCGGCGTCCGCGTTGTTGCGGATGGCGTAGAACAGTCGAGTCGGCGCGAACACCGTGGGGACGCTAACGGCGCCGATCAGCAGTTCAGCGGAGTCCGGACGGGTGGGCCATGCACGTGGTCAGCTGGCCTACGCTGCGCCGATCACCGCCGAGCCGGAAACCGACTGACGAGATGGAATTGTGGGAAGCGCTGCTGCTCCTCGGAGGGGGCGTCGCGGCCGGCATCATCAACGCCCTCGCCGGCGGCGGTTCGACGCTCACGGTGCCGCTGCTCGTCCTCGCGGGCGTGCCGGGGACCAGCGCCAATGGATCGAACCGAGTCGGCATCCTCACCTCGAACATGGCGGCGGCAGCCAATTTCCGGCGCCTCGGTGTCGATGGTCTGGCCCATGCCGGACCCGTGCTCTTGCCCATCCTCAGCGGTTCGCTCATCGGCTCGCTCGCGATCAGCCAGGTGGCCGACGACACGTTCGAGACGATCTTCGGTCTGTTGATGGTGCCGATCATCTTGTTGTCGCTCGTGAAGCGACCACCGCCGTCGGTGCACTCCACGTGGCGTCCGGCGACGACGATCGTCGTCTTCTTCCTGATCGGCATCTACGGCGGTGCGATCCAGGCGGGAGTCGGTCTGGTGCTGCTGAGCGCTCTCACCCGGTCGGGATTCGACCTGGTCACCGCCAACAGCGTCAAGGTGCTCATCACCCTGGCCGTCACGGTCGTCGCACTGCCGGTATTCATCATCAAGGGTCAGGTCGAGTGGGGCCCTGCACTCGTCCTCGCCACCGGATTCACCGCCGGAGGGTGGCTCGGCGCCCATGTCGCGGTCGAGGGCGGCGAACGGGTGATCAAGGTCGTGATCGTCGCGGCGGCACTGGCCCTGGCCGGGCGGCTGCTCGGCCTCTACTGAACCTCCGTCACTTCGCGGCCATGGTCTGGCGCACGAACTCGGTGCTGTCCCAGTAGTCGACCCGACGGGCGATGTGCTCGTCGCGCACGACGAACCGGAACATCCCCCTGATCGAGAGTGGCATGCTCCGGCCGTCGTCGGCCAGCCAGTTCGCGGTCATTCGGTAGGGGACAGCGACCTCGTCGCCGTCGGCGATGATTGCTTCGGATTCGTAGTGCAGATCGGTGAACCGGCCGAGGAAGTCGACCAGCCGGGAACGGTAGGCGTCTCGGCCGATGACCGATTCGCCCAGGGCCGAGGTGTGCTCGTTGACGAAGTCGTCGGTGACGTGCCGGGCGATCGTGTCGATGTCGCCGGCCGCGAACGCGGCGAGGTAGCTCTGCACGACCTCGCGTGGCGTCAGCGGGATCCCCACACCTGCTGCACCGTCGCCAGGACGCCCTGGTCGAACGAGTACTCGATTGTGTTGCCGTCGGGGTCGCACAGCATGCAGATGTAGCCGATCGGCGGCGGCATCTGCCCGGCCGGACGGACGAGGCAGCCCGACGCCTCTCCTTTGGCAGCCATCTCGTCGATGGCCTCCTTCGTCGGAAGCTCGATGCCCAGGTGGGCGAAGGGGCCGAGCACGGTCTTCGGCGCGTCGGCGAAGGGGTCGCAGCCCTCGAGGAACTGTGAGATCACGAGGATGAACGGATGATCGATCGACTCGGGCTGGCCCAGCCACGCGCCGAAGCCCATCTCGTCCTCACGGCGATCGAGCAGACGCAGCGGCGTGTGGGCCTCGTACCACGAGATCGAAGCGTCGATGTCCTTGACGCGGAGGGCGATGTGGGTCCACATCGGCGCGGAGGGATGGATGTCATAGGTCGTCTCACTCATGGCTCCACCCTTCGGGCATCGTCGGATCGTCGCCGGCCTTCGTCCACAGCACCATGTCGTTGCCCCACGGGTCGCGAAACGCCGCGTTGAACCCGTTGAACTCGGCCCAGTAGTGGTTCCGCCACAGCTCGGTTGCGCCGAGCTCGACGGCTTTGTCCATGATTCGGTCGCTGGAGTCGTCGTCGCTGACGAGGATCCACACCCGCGCCGCCCGGCCATCGGTGCACAGCCCCCGGGGCTCGACCCCATCGGGGTCGGGGTGGGGCCTGGCGTTGGCGACGTTGAAGATGCCCATGTGCAGATTGCCGGTGGGCGACTGGCTTCCGTCGTCGAGCAGGAAGTTCTGACCCGGCACGATGCGATGGAACACGCCCGCGGGTCGGGGTTCGACCTCCCACCCGAAGACGGCCTCGTAGAATGCTGCTGACGCCTCGGGGTCGTCGGACGGAAAGTCGACGAAGATCAAGGTGTTCGGGTACGACATCGGACCTCCCAACTGGTGCTGGTCGAAACCTAGCACTGGTCTGATGGTCTGACCGTCGCCGGTTCAATGGTCGTGGCGGGGCCAGCGGTGCGGCGCATCGATTCCGGCTCTGGCCCGCAACGCCGCCCCGGCCGCGGTCGCGGCCGGGCCGATGTCGTCGAGGTCGGCGGTGACGCACACGCCGTCGCGCACGACTATCTCGCCGTCGACGACAACGTGTTGCACCGACCGGCCGTCGGCGGCCCACACCAGCTCGAGCGCGACGTCGGCCCCGCGCGGGGTCCACGATGGCGTGCGGGCGTCGTGCACGACGAGGTCAGCGCGCTTGCCCACCTCGATCGAGCCGATCTCGTCGGCCATCCCGAGCGCTGCCGCGCCACCGATCGTGGCCATCTCGAGGGCCTCGTGGGCACCGAATGCGGTCGGATCGAGAGCCGCGTCCTTCGCCAGGCCGGCGGCAAGACGAGCCGCCAGCAAGACGTCGATCGCGTCTCCCGCGTTCTCGGTGTCGCAGCCGAGCCCGACCCGGACCCCACGTCGGTGGAGCTCGGCGTGGCGGCCGAATCGGCTCACGCCTTGGCCCAGGCGCAGATAGGCCGCCGGACAGTACGCGACGGCGACGTCGCGGTCCACGACGACGTCGGCCTCGGTGTCGTCGAGGTGCACGGCATGGGCCAACACGACGTGGTCGCCGAGCACGCCCAGGCCGTCGAAGTGCACGAGCGGCCGCCGGCCGGTGCGGGCCAGGTACTGGTCGGGATCGCTCGTGGTGGGGGAGATGTGGAAGCTGAGACGTACGCCGAGCTCTCGCGCGAGCGCGGATGCGCCCACGAGCAGGTCGTCGGTCATCAGATCGTGGCCGACGAGGGTGAGCCACGGACGCACGCGACCGTGGTCGCCGAGCCCGGCGACCAGCTCCCGCTGCCGATCGAGCACGACATCCGCCGGAGCAGCGAAGGGAGCATCGTCGAGATCCCAACCCCACCGGCCGACCAGGCCGCGGATGCCGACACCTCGCAGCGCGTCCGCAACCGCGAAGGGGTGCGCGACGGTTCCGGCCTCGGCCACCGTGGTGACGCCGTTGGTGAGCGCCTCGATGCCGGCGAGGGTCGCGCTGAGCCCATCGTCGTCGGCGGTGTGGACAGCGTGGACCGGCAGCACCCAGTCGAAGATCGCGGAGCCGGGAGGCGCGTCGTCGGGAATCGACGAGCGGATGAGGCGATCCCCGGTGAGATGTTGATGGGTGTCGACCAGTCCCGGGATGATGACGCCGTGAGGGACGTCGAGTGTCGCGACATCGCCGTACCTGCGCCGCAGATCAGCTGAGGCTGCGATCTCGACGATCGCGCCGCCGGCGACGGCGATCCCGGCCGAGCGGTGAACGGTGCGCTCCGGGTCCATGGTGACGATCTCGCCGCCGAGCACGAGCCGGTCGACTCGTGGCGTCGGGGCGAGGTCGGTCATGGCGTGACAGTAGTGTCGGTGTCGGGAGGTCGTGATGGCGCGCACCGACGTGACGAGGCTGGATGCGTTCGCAGGGAATCGGGCGTTGCGCTCGTACTGGCATCCGGTCGCGGCCGCGGCAGGCCTGGCGGGCCCGCTCGCAGTGACGCTGCTCGGTCAGCCCCTCGTGCTCTGGCGCGACGACACGGGGGCGGTGGTTGCCGCTCCCGACCGGTGTCCTCACCGTGAGGCCCCGCTGTCGGCGGGCCATGTCGACGACGGCTGCCTCGTCTGTCCGTACCACGGCTGGACATTCGGAGCGGGCGGCACCTGCGTCGATGTCCCGTCGTCGGCTGCCGGTGTACCGGTGCCGCCGATGGCACACCTCTCGACCGTGCACGTCCAGGAGCGGTACGGACTGGTGTGGGTCGCGCTCGACGATCCGGTTGCTGCGATCCCGACCATCCCCCAGGACGACGACCCCGCCTTCCGCCGCATCAACAACCCCGTCGAAGTGTGGCGCACCTGTGGCCTGCGGATGGTCGACAACTTCCTCGACATCTCGCATTTCCCGTATGTCCACACCGGGACGTTCGGCATCGAACAGGAGACGACGGTGCCCCGGATCGAGCTGGGTGATCTCGACTCCGACTTCTTCGGGTATGCATACGAGGTCGACGCCCGGAACGATGTCGGTGCCGCAACGACCGGCATCGACGACGCAGTGGTTCACCGCAAGATGAGCACGGGGTTCTCGCTGCCGTTCACCGTACGCAGCACGATCTGGTACGAGACCGGGCTCGAACACATCCTCTTGCTGTGCACGACCCCGGTCGACGATCTCACGTCGCTGTTCACGTTCGTCGTGTGGCGCAACGACGACTTCTCGGTGTCGGCCGAGGAGGTCATCGCGTTCGACCGGGCCATCGGCGCGGAGGACAGGGCCATGCTCGAACGGGTTCCGGGCGTGTTGCCGCTGTCGTCCACCGGGGTCGTCAGCGTGCAGAGCGACAAGCCCTCGGTCGAGTGGCGCCGCCGCATCGCGGCGAAGCTCGCGTAGCGGTTCGGGCGATCGGCTACCGCGTCGCGCGGGCTCAGGCCTCGGATTCGACCAGTGCGTCGACCGCCGCTCGGGTGGGCATCGATGGTTCGGCACCGGCAACCCGGCACGCGAGCGCGCCGGCAGCATTGCCGAATCGCGTTGCGGCGACGAGCGACCGACCCTCGGCCAGCGCCACGGTGAGCGCAGCACAGAACGAGTCGCCGGCACCGGTGGGATCGACCACCACGGTGGGGAACGCCGCGACGTGGACATCGCCCACACGTGCGCCCTCGGCGCCCAATGTGATGACGGAGTCGATGCCCGCCGGCACCGCCACCACGTCGGCCTCCTGCTCGTTCAGGATCACGACATCGGCGTACGGCAACACTGCGGCGACCACCTCGTCGTCGACCGGCGCCGGGTTGAACACGACAGTCGTGCCGGCCCCGGCGGCGATCTCGGCTGCGCGGCCCGCACCAGCGCCTCCGACCTCGCCCTGGAGCAGGAGCGCATCGGCGGCGGTGATCACGTCGGCCGCGGCGTCGGCATGGCCGCGTCCCGTCACTCCGTTGGCGCCGCGCACGATCACGATCGACACATTGTCGGGCGTGATCATGGGGAAGGCAGTCCCGGTCGGTTCGGCGACATGGTGGACGTGGGTGTGGTCGATGCCGTTCGCCTCGAGGCCCTCGACGAGGATCCGACCGTGCGCATCGTCGCCGACGCAACCGATCATCGAGACGCCGGCCCCCAGCCGGGCGGCGGCCGTTGCCTGGTTGGCGCCCTTGCCGCCGCGGAACTCCTCCATGCGGGTCGCGAGCAATGTCTCGTCGGGCGCGGGCGCGTGCGGGAGCCACAGGGTGATGTCGTAGTTGAGCGAACCGAACACGGCGATATCCACGAGAACGGAAGCTATCCGCTTCGCTGGTAGCCTGTCCGGGTCGTCGGAATCACTCCGACGGCGCCAGTTGCCGGGCCCGATGCCCGGAACGTGCATCGTGCACGTGCTTCTGGTCTCGCCTGGCGGGCCGAGAAGCTGGGTCGGATACCCCAGAAGGAATCAACGAAGATGGCCGAGAATCTGCCGCCGAAGGCCGACACGATCAGCGAGCATCGCCTCCATGAGTCCGACACGGGCTCACCCGAGGTCCAGATCGCACTGCTGACCGAACGCATCAATCACCTCACCGAGCACCTGAAGGTCCACAAGAAGGACCATCACAGCCGCCGAGGCCTCCTGATGCTGGTCGGACGCCGTCGTCGCCTGCTCGACTACCTCGACAAGATCGACGTCGAGCGGTATCGGGCCATCATCGCCAAGCTGGGACTCCGGCGCTGACAACACTTCGAGCGGCCTCTGGGCCGCCCGAACGCCGTCCGGCCCCGGTCGGCCGGCAACCGAAGACTCGCTGTTCTGGCTCCATTGCTGAGAACAGCAACAGAGAGAATCAGAACCACATTTCAACAATGCGAGAGCAGCTCCGAAACGGGGCCAGTTGCCAGTTGCAGATGCCTGGGCCGCGCCGGTCCGGACCTCTCCAACTGGGATCTGGTTCCACGGTTGCTCTCTGGGTCGGCGCCACCGTGGCGCCGACCAGATGATCAGGCGCGAGTGCGCCTGGAAAGAGAGAAATACCCATGGCTGATCCAATCAGCGTGTCGAGCGCCGTTTCCGGCGCCGACGACAAGACCATCACCTTCGAGACCGGCCAGCTGGCCGGCCTCGCCGATGGTGCCGTGCTCGCGAAGCTCGGCGAGACCCAGATCCTCGTCACCGCGACCGCGGCGAGGCGAGTCCGTGATGGCATCGACTTCTTCCCCCTGACCGTCGACATCGAAGAGCGCATGTACGCCGCGGGCAAGATCCCCGGCTCGTTCTTCCGTCGCGAGGGCCGAGCCCCGGAGACGGCCATCCTCACCTGCCGGCTCATCGACCGCCCGCTGCGGCCATCGTTCCCCGAGGGCTTCCGCAACGAGATCCACGTGGTCGGCACCGTCCTGGGTGCCGACATGGCCAACCCGTACGACGTGCTTGCCATCAACGCTGCGTCCGCGGCGTTGTCGCTGTCCGGCATCCCCTTCAGTGGCCCCCTCGGCGCCGTCCGCATCGCGTACTCGCCCGAGGGCACCTGGATCCCGCACCCGACCTACCAAGAAGCCGACGAGTCGACGTTCGAGATGGTCGTCGCCGGCCGCGAGCTCGATGACGGCGACGTTGCCGTGATGATGGTCGAAGCCGGCGGCACCTCCAAGGCATGGGAGCTGTACGAAGCCGGTGCCCCCAAGGTCGACGAAGCCGTTCTCGCCGACGGTCTCGAGGCGTGCAAGGTGTGGATCAAGGAGTCCATTGCCCTGCAGCGCCGTCTCATCGCCACCGCAGGCGTCAAGCCGACCATCGAATTCGACGCACAGGTCGACTACTCCGACGAGATCATGGCTGCGGTGTCCGCCGCCGGCGCCGATCAGCTCGCCGCGAGCCAGCAGATCGCGGACAAGGCCGAGCGAGGCGCAGCCGAATCAGCGGCCCGCGACGCGGTCCTCGAGGCCGTGGTGCCCCAGTTCGCCGATGTCGAGAACGCCGAGAAGCAGATCAAGAGCGCCGTGCGTTCGCTCACCAAGCAGCTCGTGCGCAAGCGGATCGTCGACGAGGGCTTGCGCATCGACGGTCGCGGTACCGCCGATCTGCGGCCAGTGTCGTCCGAGGTCGGTGTGATATCGACCGCGCACGGATCCGGCTTGTTCCAGCGGGGCGAGACCCAGGTGCTCAACTTCACGACGCTCGGTACCGCCCGCATGGACCAGATGATCGACGGCATCGATCCGGTGAGTCGGAAGCGCTTTCTGCACCACTACAACTTCCCGCCGTTCTCCACCGGTGAGACCGGCTTCATGCGAGGCCCGAAGCGGCGCGAGATCGGCCACGGCGCCCTCGCCGAACGAGCGCTCATCCCGGTCATCCCCACCCAGGAGGAGTTCCCCTACACCATCCGGCTGGTGTCCGAGGTGCTGTCGTCGAACGGTTCGACCTCGATGGGCTCGATCTGTTCGTCGAGCCTGTCGCTGATGGACGCCGGTGTTCCCATCAAGGCGCCGGTCGCCGGTATCGCCATGGGTCTCGTCTTCGCCGAGGGCAAGTACACCACCCTCACGGACATCCTCGGTGCCGAGGATGCTTTCGGCGACATGGACTTCAAGGTGGCCGGTACTGCCGACTTCGTCACGGCGCTCCAGCTCGACACGAAGATCGACGGCATTCCCGCCGACGTGTTGACTGCAGCCCTCGCGCAGGCCCGAGACGCTCGTCTCCAGATCCTCGATGTGATGGCCGACGCGATTCCCGCCCCTCGCCCCGAGGTCAACGCCAACGCACCGAAGATCATCAGCTTCGAGATCCCGATCGACAAGATCGGCGAGGTCATCGGCCCGAAGGGCAAGGTCATCAACGCCATTCAGGCCGACTCCGGTGCCGAGGTCAGTGTCGACGACGACGGTGTCGTGGGCACGGTGTCGATCGCCTCACCGGACGGCACCAAGGTCGAGGAGGCCGAGCGTCAGATCCGTCTGATCCTCGACCCGCCGACGGCCGACGTCGGCGAGATCTACATGGGCAAGGTCGTGAACATCACCAACTTCGGTGCCTTCGTCAACATCCTGCCCGGTCGCGACGGGCTGCTCCACATCTCGAAAATCGGCGGGAAACGCCGTATCGACCGGGTGGAGGACGAGCTCGAGCTCGGCCAGGACATCGAGGTCGTCGTCGAGGACATCGACCCGAACGGCAAGATCAGCCTCAAGCCCGCCGGCGCCGACAGCGGCGGTGGCGACGAGTCGAAGCCGGCCCCCAGGCGGGAGAGCGCCGATGCCGGTGGCGACGAGCCGACTGCATCGTCCGGTGGCGATACCGGTCGCGATCATGTGTCGTTCGACGACGATTTCGACGCGCAGATGGCGACGGCGCAGGGCGACCTGGGCCCGGCCGGACCGCGCACCAGTGCCGGCGGCGGTGGTCGTCGCGGCGGTGGTCGTCGCGGCGGTGGTCGTCGCGGCGGTGGTCGTAGCTGATCACCCCGTTGGGCGATACAGAGCTCACTCGGCTCCCCGGGGGTCTGCGGGTCGTCACCCGTCGGCTCCCAGGGGCCAGAGCTGCGTCGGTCGGCGCGTGGATCGGGGTCGGGAGCCGTGACGAGTCGCCGGCCCGGTCCGGTACATCCCACTTCCTCGAGCACCTGCTGTTCAAGGGCACTCGCACCCGTTCGGCCCACGATCTCGCTGTCGCGGTCGACTCCGTCGGCGGCGAGATGAACGCGTTCACCACGCGCGAGCTCACCGCGTACTACGCCCGTGTGCCGGGCGTCGCGGTCGGTGCCGCGACCGAGATGCTCCTCGATGTCGTTACCGATCCGCTGATCGACGCCGACGACGTCGAGTCGGAGCGAGCCGTCATCCTCGACGAGATCCGGGTCTCGACCGACGAGCCCGAAGACCGGGCCCAGACGCTTCTGTACGAGTCGTTGTTCCCGGCCGATCCGCTCGGCCGCGACGTCGGAGGATCGGTCGACACGGTCGAGGCGCTGACGCGCGATGAGATCGCCGAGTTCCATCACGCCAACTACCGGCGCGGCACCGTGGTGGTCGCGGCGGCCGGGGCCGTCGATCACGACGCAATCGTCGAACAGGCCGAGCGTTCGTTCGGTCCCGTCAGCTCCGGTACGACGCCATCTCGTGTGGCACCGCCGCCCGAGACGACCGTGGGAACGGTCGAGCACCGCGATCTCGAGGAGGTCCACCTCGTCCTCGGCTGGCGCGGGTTCGGGCACCACGATCCCGACCGCCATGCCCTCGCCGTCGGCAGCCAGCTGCTGGGGGGAGGCCTCTCGAGCCGACTGTTCCAGGAGGTGCGTGAGAAGAGGGGACTGGCGTACTCGATCTTCTCGTCACCGGTGCACTTCAGCGACAGCGGGGCGTTCGTCATCGCGACCGGCACGTCGCCCCAACGAGTCGACGAGGTCATGAAGGTGATCGAGTCCGAGGTGGCCGACGTGGCCGGCGGTGGTGTCACCGAGACCGAGGTCGAGATCGCGAAGCGGTTCCTCGAGGGTTCCACCGAGCTGGCGTTCGAGGACAGCTGGAGTCACCTCTCCCACATCGCCCACAGCGTGACGTCACGCGACAGGGTCGTCGACATCGGCGAGTACCTCGACGCCATCCGAGCGGTGACCGTCGACGACGTGAATCGGGTGCTCGGCACGATGCTGGCGGCCGAGCCGTCGGTCACGTCGGTCGGCCCGATCGCGGGCGCGGGTCCCGACTGACTAGTGGACGCCGGTGCCGCACTACCCTGACCGCATGGCCATACGAGTGGGCGTGTTCGGAGCAGCAGGTCGGATGGGCTCGACCGTGTGTGCGGCCGTCGCTGCCGACCCCGATCTCATCCTCGTGGCCGCGGTCGACCCGCTGCATGCCGGTATCGATCTCGGCACGGTCGCCGACGTGGGACGTATCGACCTCCAGATCGCCCGAACCGTCGAGGCGATGGGTGCCGCTGCCGTCGATGTCGCGATCGACTTCACCCACATCGACGCGGCTCGCATCAATCTCGACTGGCTGGCGGCCAACGGGGTCCATGCCGTCGTCGGCACCTCGGGTTTCACCGAAGCCGACATCGCCCGATACCGGTCGGCGTTCACCACCAGCAACTGCCTCATCGCCCCCAACTTCGCCATCAGCGCCGTGTTGATGATGCGATTCGCCGAGCTCGCCGCGCCCTACTTCGATACCGCAGAGGTCATCGAGCTGCACCACGACCAGAAGATCGACGCGCCGTCGGGCACCGCCATGATGACGCTCGAGCGCATGGCGGCGGCCTCGTCGGCGTGGGCGCCCGACCCAACGGAACGAGAGGTCGTGCCCGGTGCTCGGGGGGGCGAGGGTCCGGGCGGCATCCGCGTGCACTCGGTCCGTCTCCGTGGGCTGGTCGCACACCAGGAGGTCATTCTCGGCGCCGCCGGGCAGTCGCTGACGTTGCGCCAGGACTCCTACGACCGGTCGTCGTTCATGCCCGGCGTGTTGCTCGGTGCGAAGCGCATCGCTGCGGCCGACGGCGTCACGGTCGGGCTCGACCGCCTGCTCGACGTCTGACGGCCCGCCCCGCTGCCGGCTGCGTGGGAGTTGGAGATGGCGGAGATCTAGCCTGGCGCGGTGTACGGCTTCGCGTTGCGGCCCCGCTGGGTGCTTTCCCATGTGTTCGTCGTGGCGCTCGTCGGTGCGATGATCTGGGCCGGTTTCTGGCAGCTCCAACGGCTCGACGAGCGCAAGTCGGCGAACGAGCGGGTGGTGGGCCGCACCGAGCTCGACATCGAGCCGATCGACGATGTGGTCAACGGGATCACGCTCGACTCGGGCGACGACGTCGAGTTCCGCCGCGCCGCCGCGACCGGCACGTATCTGACCGGCGACCAGGTGGTCGTCGTCAATCGGTCGCTCGACGGGGCCGCCGGCGCCTGGGTTCTGACCCCGCTGATGCTCGACGACGGCACAGCGCTCGTCGTCAATCGAGGCTGGATTCCATTCTCGCTCCAGCAGACCGACGACCGATCGAGCGTCGACCCGCCGGCGGGCCGCGTCGAAGTCGAAGGCTTGGTCATGGCCACCCAGAGCCGTTCGGGCCTCGGCGCCGGGGATCCCGATGTCGCCGATCAGCTGGCACGAGTCGACCTCGCCGGCTATGGCGAGCTCGTCGACTACGGGCTCCGGCCCGTGTATCTCCAGCTCGAGTCCCAACTGCCGGCGTCGGGCCCCGGGCTACCGGCTCGGATCCCCCGGCCCGGCCTGTCGAACGGTCCGCACCTGAGCTACGCCGTCCAGTGGTTCATCTTCGCGACGATCGGGATCATCGGCTACCCGTTGATCCTGCGACGGGCGGCCCGGGCGTCGGCTGGCACCCGCTCACTGCCCGCTGACGAGAGCGACCTCGACGCGGCCTGAACCGGCCGAGAGCCGGCGACCGCCGCTGGTATGGTTCGCCCCCATGGGTCACGCCTCCGACCATCGACTGCTCATGCTGCACGCCCTCCGACTCCGTGGCTTCGTTCCCGCCGATGTCCTCGCCGATGGCACCGGCTTCGCGGTCGCCGATGTCGAGGCCACCCTGGTCGACCTCGACGCCGGCGGCCTCGCCCGGTACCGCGAGGGTCGGATGACCGGATGGATGCTCACACCCGACGGCCGCGCCGAGGGCGAACGGCTCCTGGCCGACGAGCTCGACGCCGCCGGTCGCCGCGATCTCGTCATGGCATGCTACGAGGCTTTCCTGGCCCGGAACTCCGAGATGCTCGAGGTCTGTACGGCGTGGCAGATGCGCGAAGAGGACGGCGAGCAGAAGGTCAACGACCACCGCGACGTCGCCTACGACGCCGACGTGATCGAGCGGCTCGGCGTGCTCGATGCCACCGTGCAACCCATCTGCGCCGATCTCGCCGACGGACTCGCCCGGTTCGCCGGCTACGGCCCGCGATTCACGAGCTCGCTCGAGAAGATTCGCATGGGCGACTCCGACTGGTTCACCAAACCGATGATCGACTCGTACCACACCACGTGGTTCGAGCTCCACGAGAACCTCCTGGCATCGCTCGGCATCGACCGAGCGTCGGAAGGCGCGCACTGAGATGGCTCGATTCGGACAGGTCATGACGGCGATGGTCACGCCGTTCACCGACGACGGTGCGCTCGACCTCGACGGCGCCCAGCGTCTCGCTCGATGGCTGGTCGACCACGGCAACGACGGGCTCATCATCGCCGGAACGACCGGCGAGGCGCCGACGCTCACTCACGATGAGCAGGTCGACCTCGTCGCCGCGGTGGTCGAGGCCGTTGACGTGCCCGTCATCGCCGGTACCGGCAGCAACGACACCGCTTCGGCTGTTCGCAACACGAAGCGGTGCTCTGATGCCGGCGCGTCGGCGGTGCTGGTCGTGACGCCCTACTACAACCGGCCACCCCAGGCCGGAATCGAGGCCCACTTCAGGACGATCGCGGCCGCCACAGCGCTCCCCGTGATGATGTACGACATCCCGGTGCGCACCGGCCGCAAGATCGCCACCGAGACCCTCCTGCGGCTCATCACCCAGGTCGACAACATCGTCGCACTGAAGGATGCTGCGGGAAATCCGGGCGTGACCGCCGGCCTCATCGCCGATGCACCCGAGGACTTCGAGGTGTACTCGGGCGACGATCTCTTCACGCTGCCGCTGCTCGCTGTCGGCGCCGTGGGCACCGTCGGCGTCGCCACTCACTGGACGGGTCTCGAGCATCAGGACCTCTTCGCGGCGCTCGACCGCGGCGACCTGGCGACGGCTCGTGCCGTCAACCAACAGCTCCTGCCGTCGTTCGGGTTCGAGTCCGGCGACCTCACGCCGAACCCGATCCCGACGAAGGCGCTGCTCAACGCGGTCGGCCTTCCTGCCGGACCCTGCCGTCCGCCGGTCGGTCCGGTCCAGGTCGATCTCGGTCCCGAGGCCCTCGCGCTGCTCTCGGGTCTTCGGGTCGGCGCGGAATTCGGTCTCACGTGACCGCGCTCGGTTCTTGAAGTAGTCCGTCCCGAATCCCGGAAAGACCGCCTGAATGGCCTTGCCCGTACACATCACGATCCTCGGCGGGCTCGGCGACATCGGGCGCAACTGTGCCGTCCTCGAATCCGACGGCCGACTCGTGCTGCTCGACTGTGGCCAGCTCTTCCCCGACGACCTCACGCCTGGAGTCGACTCGATCTACCCCGATTTCGCGTACCTCGACGACAAGCTCGACCGACTCGAGGCCGCGATCCTCACCCACGGTCACGAGGACCACATCGGCGCGGTCGCGCATCTGCAGAGCCGACGGTCCTTCCCGCTGTTCGCGTCGGCGTTCACCCTCGGACTCGTGCGCAACCGTCTCGAGGAGGCCGGCCTCTTGGCCGCCACCGAGCTGAACGAGGTGGTCGACGGTGAGACACGCCGGATCGGACCGTTCGACGTCGAGTTCTTGCCCGTGACCCACTCGGTGCCCAGTGGTCTGATCTCGGCGATCACGACCCCCCAGGGCATCATCTTGCACTCGAGCGATTTCAAGCTCGACCTCACGCCCCTCGACGGAAGGGTCACCGACCTGGCCCGCATCGGGACGCTGGCGACCGAACCGGGGATCCGGTTGTTGTTGTGCGACTCGACGAACGCCGACCAGCCGGGACGGACCGCATCGGAGACCGAGGTGGGGCCCGTGCTCGAGTCGGTCTTCCGAGCCCATCGTGGTCGGCGCATCATCACGGCGTGTTTCGCCAGCCATGTGCACCGCGTTGCGCAGATCTCGGCCATCGCAGTCGCCGAGGGTCGCCGGGTGGCGACGCTGGGCCTGTCGATGAAGCGCAACGTCGCGCTCGCCCGCGATCTGGGGATGTTGAAGATCCCCGACACGTCCATAGTCGACGTCGAGGAGGTCGAACGGTTCGAGCCGGGTGAGGTGTGCGTGATCTCCACCGGGAGCCAGGCCGAGGACCGCTCGGCGCTGGCATTGGCGGCCAAGGGGGAGAGTCGTTGGATCCAGATCGGCGCCGACGACACGGTCATCCTGTCGTCGACAGCCATCCCTGGCAACGAGGCCGCCGTCGGCCGCATGATGAACAACCTCGTCGAACGAGGTGCTCGGGTCGAGCACGCCGGGGTCCTCGGGCTCCACACGAGCGGCCATGGCAAGGCCGACGAGCTACGAACCCTTCATGCCACGGCCCGACCGGAGTGGTTCGTGCCCGTCCACGGCGAACACCGCCACCTCATCGCTCATCTCGAGCTCGCCGAGTCGATCGGCATGAGCGGCGACCGCACGTTGCTCGCGAGAGACGGCGACCGGATCGTCATCGACGATGACGGCATCCGGATCGACCACGGCGTCACGAGCGGTCGGCATCTCTACCGCCACGCTCAGTTCGTCTCCTACGAACACCGGCCGATCGGCGATCGCATCGTTCTCGGCAACGGCGGACTCGTCTCGGTCGTGGTGGTCGTCGATCCCGACCGACTCGAGCTGGCCGCCGAACCCGAGGTCACGAGCCGGGGCTGGTTGGCCGACGGGGACACCGCCGAGCTCCACGACGAGCTCGTGGAGGAGGTCGCCGGGGCGGTCGTTGCGGCGTTCGACGATGGCATCGACGACCGGCCCGAGCTCGAGCGTCGGGTGCGCCGGGCGACCGGCCAGTTCGTCAACCAGCGCACGAGGCGTCGCCCGATGATCCTGACGTCGGTCGTCGAGGTCTGATTCCCTGATCTGGGAGGCCCGGCCCATCCTGCGGTACCGTGACGACGGTACGTGCGCGGGCACGACTGGAGGTTGGTCGTGGGAGCCGGAGGCGTTGGCCGAGGCACCGGCTGGGTCGAGACCAGCTTGTTCCAAGGAGATGTAGGTGTCGCCGTCGTCGACATCGCGGGTCGTTACGCGATGGTCAACCGCGCCCTCGGCGAGCTCTTGGGTCGGGCACCCGTCGACCTGGTCGGGACGTCCGCCGATGCGCTCATCCCCGAATACGAGCTCGGTCTGGTCGCCGATCATCCCGAGGTTCTCGACGATCCCACATGGACCTTCCGCGGCGAACGTCGACTCCAGGCCCACGGCATCGTTCGCTGGGTCGACGTCCACGGTTCGGTCACACGTACCGACGCCGAGCGGCCGGGCATGTTGTGCGTGGTCACCGACATCACGCGACTGAAGGCATCCGAACAGGTTCACCAACGATTGCTCGACCAGCTTCGGGTCCTTCTCGCCAACACCCGTGAGCTCATCCTGTTGGTCGATGTCCAGGGGCGCATCGTCTACTCGTCGTCGTCGAGCGAGGAGACGCTGCAACACACTCGACAGATCCGGGTCGGCGCCAGCGTGCTCGATCTGTTCCATCCCGACGACGTCGATCACGTGACCGCGCAGCTGGCGACCGCGCGCACGAGTCCGGCCGTTCCCATCGACCTCGCCTGCCGCGTCGGCGACGCCACCGACGGATGGCGCCACGTCCGCGGCACGCTCACCAGCCGGCTCGAGGACCCATCTGTTTCCGGGGTCGTCGTATCGCTCCTGCCGGCGGAGGACGTCCACCGCCTGCGTGGTCGCATCGAGCAGCTCGAGGAAATGCATCGCGTCCTGGTCGCCGAAGCGCCGCAGTCGACCCTCGTCGTCGCGGGTGACGTCATCGTGTTCGCGAACCAGGCCGCTGCCGATCTGCTCGGCATGCATCATCCCGACGATCTGGTCGGAACGAACCCGCTCGACTTCGTGCACGCCGACCATCGCGAACGTGCGGCGGCGCGAATGGGCGCAACCGACGAGCGCCCGTCGCTGGGCGAGGCGCTGATCGTGCGTCCCGACCGGAGCCTCCTCCTGGTCGGGGTCATGTATGCGCCAGTGGCGTTCCATGGCAGCGAGGCGCACCACATGGTCCTGTGGGACGTCAGCCGCCAGCGTCGCACCGAGCCGGACTCGGGGCAGGATCTGCCCGACACCGTCCCCGACGTTGACCGCCGCGTCGGCCTGGTCGCCCGCGTCGATCGACTCCTTGCCCGCGTCGAGCCCGACCGCCATCTGGCGGTGCTGTGGTGCGAGCTCGACGATTTCGAGGAGATCGAGGACCGACTGGGTGACGAAGTGAGCGACGACGTGCTCCGTGAGATCGGTCGGCGGCTCCGCCGAGCCGTGCGACCGGGTGATCTCGCCGTTCGCGTCGCCGGAGCCGAGTTCGTGATCGTCGCCGAGGTCGGCGCACACGAGAGTGCGGCTGCGATGGCCCATCGGGTGCTGGCCGCGATTGCGGTGCCGGTCGAGATCCTGGGCACCGAGCTCGCAATGACGGCGAGCGCCGGGCTCACGATCGGGCCGGCGGGTGTCGCCACGGGAGCCGAGTTGATGGAGCGGGCCGACGCTGCTCGATTCGCCGCGAGATCTTCGGGTCCCGGCACGCTCTGGTGGTCGGACTGAGCCGGGGCGACGCTCACCGAGGTCACTGGTTCGACGGTCCGGCTCGTCGTTGGCGCTGGGGCTCATGTTGCTGGTGTTACGGTTGATGACACTGTGGCGAAGAAATCTGCATCCTCGCGCCCGAGCCAGCATCTGAGCCGTGCTGTCGGCACCGCGTTCGACGGCCACGGCGCCGACGTCTGGGGCCTCGGCCTGATCGTCGCCGGTGTGGTTGCCGCACTCGGCATCTACGGCGACATCGCCGGTCCGGTCGGCTCCGGATTCGACTGGCTCGCGGGTGGGCTCGTCGGAGTCGCGAAGGCGGCCGTGCCGATCGCATTGGTCGTGTTGGGCGTGGTCCTCGTCCGAGGCCCGGCTCGAGACGAAGCCGACGATGAAGCGACGTCCGGGTCGGCGTCGCGATCGACGCCATCGTCGAAGGCGCGTGCGGCCTCCGATCGAGTCGACGACCATCTCGTTCGGGTCGGGGTGGGGGCTGTCATCGTTGCGGGCGCGATCGCCGGGCTCCTGCACATCGGCCGGGGCCGGCCGGCGTGGTCGGAGGGCGCCGACGCATTGTCAGACGCCGGCGGTGTTCTGGGGTATGTCCTCGGCGCGCCGCTTGCAGCGACGGTCGAAACCGTCGCGGCAACGGTCGTGCTCGCCGCGCTGGTCGTGGTCGGACTGTTGATCATCACCGCCGGATCGCTCGATATTGCCTTCCGTTCGGTGGCATCGATCGGCTCGTCGCTGCGTAACGCTGCGATCCACGGATGGCAGTCGACCGTCGGTCTTCCCGCCGAGCCCACCCCGCCGGCGCCCGCCGTCGTCGTTCCGACCGAGGAGCCACCCCCGGCTCCCGACGAGACGGCACCGGTGCTCGAGAAGCCGGGCAAGCGGCCGAAGGTCACGCTGCCACCGGAACCGTCAGGCGATGCCGAGCAGCTCGCGATCGATCTCGGCCCTGCGGCCAAGGGTTCGCCCTGGCGGCTCCCGGCGCCGACGCTGCTCGTGCACTCCGACACCCACGAGGTCGACGAGGCCATGGTGGCCGAGAGCGGGCGTGTCCTCGAACGTGCGCTCGAGGCTCACGGCGTCGAGACCAGGCTCGTCGGCATGGTGGTCGGCCCCACCGTCACGCGCTACGAGCTCGAGCTCGGTGCCGGCGTGAAGGTGGCGAGGGTGACGACTCTCCACAAGGACATCGCATACGCGATGGCCAGCCCCGACGTCCGTATTCTCGCGCCGATCCCGGGCCGACAGGCCATCGGCGTCGAGGTGCCGAACAAGCAGCGCCAGGTCGTCGCGCTCGGTGATCTGCTCGGTTCGGTCGAGGCGAGGCGGGCGAACCACCCCCTCGAAGTGGCCATCGGGCGCGACATCAGCGGCCGCACCATGATGATGAACCTCGCCAGGATGCCGCACATCCTCATCGCCGGCGCCACCGGCTCGGGGAAGTCGTCGTGCATCAACTCGATCATCACGTCGATTCTCATGCGCACGACGCCCGAGCAGGTTCGGATGATCCTCGTCGACCCGAAGATGGTCGAGATGACGCAGTACGAACGGGTGCCACATCTGCTCACCCAACCCGTCACCGATCCCAAGAAGGCAGCGAACGCCCTGGCCTGGGCCTGCCGGGAGATGGACCGGCGCTACGAGCTGTTGTCGTCGGTGGGCTTTCGTGACATCGACGGGTACAACGCCGCGTTCGACCGTGGCGAGGTCGAAGCAGCACTCGGCGAGGTCGATGCCGACGGGCAGGCTGTGTCGTACAAGCGGCTGCCGATGATCCTCGTGGTCGTCGACGAGCTGGCCGATCTCATGATGGTCGCCGCCCGCGATGTCGAGGACTCGATCTGTCGCATCGCCCAGAAGGCCCGCGCCGTCGGTATCCACCTCGTGATCGCGACCCAGCGGCCGTCGACCAACGTCATCACCGGCATCATCAAGGCGAACATCCCGGCCCGGTTGGCATTCGCGGTCTCGAGCCTCACCGACAGCCGGGTCATCCTCGACCAGCCCGGAGCCGAGCGACTCGTCGGCCAGGGCGACATGTTGATGGTGAACGCCTCGTCGTCGACAGCGCAGCGCATCCAGGGTGCATGGGTATCCGAGGCCGAGGTCCGCAAGGTCGTGGCAGCGTGGAAGCGGCAGAAGGCCGAGGTCGACGAGGTCACGGGTGTCGAGGCCGAGTCGATCCTCGAGGGCCCGGCGGGCGGCGACAGCACCAGCGGCTCGGTGCCGGGACGTGGCAGCGACGATGACGAGTTGCTCCGCCAGGCAATGGAGCTGGTCGTGAGCAGCCAGCTCGGGAGCACATCGATGCTCCAACGCAAGCTCCGGGTCGGATTCGCGAGGGCCGGACGCTTGATGGATCTCCTGGAAGAGCGCGGCGTGGTCGGGCCGAGCACCGGATCGAAGGCACGCGAGGTGCTCATGACCTCCGAAGAGCTCGGCGGATCGGGCGAAAGCGACGAGTCCGCTGCCTGAGGCCACGGCGTCGACACGCCACGGCTCGACATGACCATCGGCCTGCTCCTCGTGGTCGTCGGGCTGGGACTGCTCACCAAGGCGGCCGACTGGTTCGTTGTCGGCGCGGTTCGGGTCTCATTGCGCCTGAGAGTGTCGACCGTCGTCGTCGGTGTGGTCGTCATCGGGTTCGGTACCTCAGCGCCCGAGCTGCTCGTCTCGGGGCTGGCTGCGGGCCAGGGCGACACCGACCTCGGCATCGGGAACATCATCGGCTCGAACGTCGCCAACCTCAGCCTCGTGTTGGGCGTCGCCGCCCTCGTTGTTCCCATCGTGGTCGATCGGCCGATCCTGCGGCGCGAAGCTCCGATCGCGGTCGGTGCCGTGATCCTCTTCGCCGTGCTCGTGCAGGGGGGCTTGAGCCGGTCCGACGGCATCATCCTGATCGGCGCCCTCTTCGTGTCCCTCACCTATCTGATCGTGTCGGCAGTCCGTGCCGACGTGGCCGAGCTCGAGATCGACGACGAGTACCGCGTCGAGACCTCCCTGCGCCGGGAGCTGCTGCTCACCGGCGGCGGCCTGTTCGGTACCGTCGTCGGTGCCCAGCTGCTGGTCGAGGGCGCCCGACGAATCGCCGACGCGCTCGATCTGAGCGATGGATTCGTCGGGTTGTCGCTCGTGGCGATCGGCACGTCGCTCCCCGAGCTGGTCACGGCCGTCACCGCAGCCCGCCACGACGAGACCGACCTCATCGTCGGGAACCTGCTCGGCAGCAACCTGTTCAACTCGCTCGCCGTCGGTGGCGCGGTCGGGCTCATCGGGCCCGGACCACTCGACGACTCCAACCTCGCCGGGTTGGCGACGGTGATCATGGTCGTCGTCACCGTTGCCGCCTGGGTCTTCATGATCGGCGGCCGGATCGTCCGGTGGGAGGCGATCGCGCTGTTGATGAGCTATGCCATCACGCTCCCGTTCCTGGCCGCCGGCGCCGAGGAGGAGTCGAACGACGCCGCGGCACCGGAAGCAGTGGGCCACGAGGTGGTGCCGTGAACCGATCGGGTGCCTGAGTCCGACAAGGGGGTGTGAACAGCGTGCGTACGGAGGCCGACGATCGAGCGCTGCTCGCGCGGGTGTCCCGCGGCGACCGTGCGGCCTTCGACGAGCTGTATCGAGCCCACGCCGGTTGGCTCACCGCTCGCCTCGAACGCCGCTGTGGTGATCCCGACCTCGTCGACCTCGCCGTGCAGGACACCTTCGTCGCCGTCTGGAAGAGCGCGAAGAAGTTCCGGAGCCAAGGTGACGTCGGCGCGTGGCTGTGGGGCATCGCCATCCGGCGACTCATCGACCAGATGCGAAAGCGGCGGCCGACCCCGGTCGAGGCGAACGTGCTGTTCGACCAGGTGGCATCGGCGGAGGACGAGCTGTTCGTCGGTGGCCTCCACGGCGAGCTCGGCGAGTCCCTTCGTTCCCTCGATCCCGACCTGGCACGTGTGCTCGTCGCCACCGCAGTCGACGGGTTGACGACACGGGAGGCGGGCCAACTGCTCGGCATCCCGCAGGGGACCGTGAAGACACGACTTCTGCGAGCCAGACGTGAAGCCCGCGACGAGCTCGCTCGACTCGAAGGAGACTCCCGATGAGCGTCGATCTCGATCTCATCCACCGCTATCGCCGCTCGACGCTCACACGCGACGAGCTGGTGAAGGTCGAGCTCGAGCTCCAGCGGTCACCGGCGTGGCGATCAGCACTGAACGACACCGTCGATGCGCACCGGCTCGGTGCCACATGGGCCGCGGTGGAAGGGTCGCTCGATGCCCCGACGCCGTCGAGGCTGGAACGAGCCGCCACGCGGCTCGGCGCGCCGCAACACCTCACGAGGATCATGGGGGCAACACCGAACTTGCGGCGGGCGTGGATGGTGTCGGCCGTCGTGTTGTTGTTGTTCGGGCTCGCGGTCTCCAACGGCGAGCGTGAGACGGCCACGATCGCCCTCTTCTTGTCCATCGCGCCACTCGTGCCGGTGTTCGGCGTCGGACTCGTGTACGGCCCCGGCGCCGATCCTGCCCACGAGATGGCCACCGTGACACCGATGGGCGGTCTGCGCCTCGTGGTGCTGCGGACGTTGATGGCTCTGCTCACCAGCCTGGTCGTCGTCGGCATCGCGGCTGTCCTCGTCGAGGAGCGCAGCATCCTCATCGCGGCATGGCTGCTCCCTGCGGTCGCACTGTCGGCTGCGACGCTGGCCGTCAGCTCCTTCGTCCCGATCCGCAACGCGGCCGCCGGTGTTGCGGCCGGCTGGCTGACGCTCGTCGTGATCTGGGCCCGCATCGCCGACGACGGCGTTGCCGCCTTCCGTCTCCCCGGCCAGCTCGTGGCCGCGGTGGCGCTGGCGGTGTCGGTGGCCGTGATCGCCGCCAGGCGGGATGCGTTCTCGCGAGCGGTGTCGACGACATGAATCGGCCGGCTGTGGTGCTCGCCCACGGTGTCGCGAAGCGATGGGGTTCGACCCAGGCGCTTGCCGGCGTCGATCTCCGGCTCGACGGCGGTGTCACCACGCTGCTCGGCCCGAACGGGGCGGGCAAGACGACGATGCTCCGCTGCCTGGCGACGGCGACGGTTCCCGACGCCGGACAGATCCTCGTCGACGGCCTCGATGTGGGCGAGCGCAGCGACCGCACCGAGATCCGACGACGGCTCGGGTATCTGCCCCAGGAGCCGCGGTTCTCACCGAAGGCGACCGTCTACGAGGTCGTCGACTATCTGGCCATCCTGAAGGAGCATCACGATCGGAGCCGGCGTCATCGAGAGGTCGTCCGGGTCTTGCGACTGGTGGGTCTCGACGACCGACTGGACGCCAGAACCGCGGCGCTGTCGACCGGGATGCGACGTCGGCTGGGCGTCGCGCAGGCGCTGATCGGTTCACCATCGTTGCTCCTGCTCGACGAACCTGCGACTGCTCTCGACCCGGAGGAACGGTTGTCTCTCCGAGAACAGATCTCGGGGCTCGGTGCATCGTCGACGGTGGTCGTGTCGACGCACCTCACCGACGAAGCCGCTGCGATCTCGGCAACCGTCGTCGTGCTGGTCGACGGTGCAGTGTGCTTCGTGGGTCCACCAGTAGCGCTCGCGGCGGCGGCCGCCGGCCGCGTATGGGTGGCACCGACCGCTCCGGTCGGCGTCGTCAGGAGCTGGCGGCTACCCGACGGTTCGTACCGGGTGGTCGGCGAACCACCAACCGGGGTCCCGCTGGTCGAGCCCACGCTCGAAGACGGCTACCTCTGGCTGCTCGGGACGACCCGGCCGGCCGGGACGCGCCGCTGACTCGGCGCGCCTCACGACACTTCCCGGGAAGCGCACTAGCCTGGTCCGGTGACACGCGAATTCTGGATCGAAACACTCGGGTGTCCGAAGAACCAGGTCGACTCCGACAAGCTCGTCGGCACGCTGCTGGCCGACGGACTCGTCCCGGCATCCTCAGCGGCCGCCGCCGATCTCGTGGTCGTCAACACCTGTGCCTTCATCGAGGAGGCACGACAAGAGTCGATCGACACCGTCCTGACGCTCGGCGAGCGACGCCGCGACGGCGCTGAGCTCGTCGTCACAGGTTGTCTGGCCGAGCGGTACGGTCACGACCTGGCCACGGCGTTGCCCGAGGCCGATGCGGTTGCCGGGTTCGGCGTGCCGGTGTCACTCGGGCCCAAGCCGGCGCCGGCTGTGCCCAGCTTCGACCTGCTCGAGCTGCCCCGCCCGCCGGCCACGGCTCCATGGGCCTATGTGAAGATCGCCGAAGGCTGTGATCGCAAGTGCGGCTTCTGCGCCATTCCGAGCTTCCGCGGTCCGCAGCGATCTCGCACGATCGACTCGATTCTCGCCGAGGTCGATCGGCTCGGCGTGGAGGAGATCGTGCTCGTTGCGCAGGATCTGGCGTCGTTCGGGCGCGATCAGGGTGTCGGCGACAAGACCATCGTCCCGCTCGTCCAGGCGGTCACGGAGCGGGTTCGTTGGGTTCGGCTCCTGTACCTGTACCCCTCCGAGCTCGACGACCGACTCGTCGACACCATCCTCGCGACCGGCGTTGCGTATTTCGACCTCTCGCTCCAGCACGTCTCGGCACCGCTGATGCGCCGAATGCGCCGGTGGGGGAACGGCGACCGGTTCCGGGAGCGCATCGCGACGATCCGAGAGCTCGCGCCGGAGGCGACGTTCCGGTCGAACTTCATCGTCGGGTACCCCGGCGAGACCGAGAGCGATCACGACGAGCTGCTGGCGTTCGTGACCGAGGCCGAGCTCGACTGGTGCGGCTTTTTCGCCTACTCGCTCGAGGCCGGGACCTACGCAGCAGATCTCGACGGTGTCGTCGAGCCCGGACTCGTGCAGCAGCGCCTCCGCGAGCTCCAGGAGATCCAGGACTCGATCACTGCGGTGAAACGTGACGAACTTCTCGGCCGGCGGGTCGAAGTACTCGTGGATGAGCCCGGGATCGGTCGAACCTATCGCGAGGCGCCCGAGATCGATGGCATCGTGCGTGTACCCGGCCACCTCGAGCCGGGTTCGTTCTGTTCGCTCACGGTGTCGGGAGCGGTCGGCCCCGACCTGGAGGCCGCGTGACGAACACGGCGCACTCCAATTCGATCGCGGGCCTGGCGTCGCCCGCGAACCTCTTGACGATCAGCCGAATCGTCCTGTCGCCGCTGCTGTTCCTCGTCATCCTCGACGCCGAGGCCACATCGGGGACATCGTGGCTGGCGTTCAGCATGGGCTGGCTGTTCGGTGTGACCGACTACCTCGACGGACCCATCGCCCGCCGGACCGGTTCGGTCAGCCGCTCCGGCGCGTTCCTCGACCCGTTCGCCGACAAGGTGGTCGTGTTGGGTGTCGCCTTCTCGCTCGTTGCCGTCGATCGCCTGCACTGGCTGCCGGTCGCGATCGTCGCAGCCCGCGAGCTCGGCATCAGCGGACTTCGCATCTACTGGGCGCAGCGCGACCTCGCCATGCCGGCGCGCCGCTCGGCGAAGTACAAGACCCTGCTACAGGGTCTTGCGCTGGCAGCCGCGACCATGCCGACGCTGGAGACCTCACAGGGGTTCGTCGATGCGTTCTGGTGGGTCGCAGTGATTGTCACCGTCGTGACCGGCGCGCAGTACGTGCGCGATGGCCGTGGTGCGACGAGCGCTCGCGGCGGTTGACCTGCGGCTCCAGAGCGCCAAGCCGCTGTGAGGTGGTGAGTGACCGTTCCGATCGGCACAGCACTAGGGTCGGCGTCCGTGAGATGTGAGGTGATCGCCGTCGGCTCGGAGCTGTTGCTCGGCCAGGTCGTCGACACGAACTCATCGTGGATCGGCGAGCAGCTCGCACTCGCCGGGATCGACTCCCACTACCAGGTGAAGGTCGGTGACAACCACGAGCGCATCCGGGCTGCGATCGAGCTGGCGCTGTCGAGGAGCGACGCAGTCATCATGTGTGGAGGGCTCGGCCCCACCCAGGACGACATCACCCGCGATGTCATCGCCGATGTCATGGGTGTGCCACTCCGGCGCGACGAGGAGATCGTCGACCGCATCCGGGCGATGTTCGGCGCGCGAGGTCGCGACATGCCCGCCAACAATCTCCGTCAGGCCGAAGTCCCGGTCGGCGCTCGGGTGAATCCGGCCATGCCGGGCACAGCGCCCGGGCTGATCTGTCCGGTCGGCGATCAGGTCATCTACGCGGTGCCGGGCGTGCCATGGGAGATGATGCAGATGGTCAGCGACGGCGTCCTCCCCGACCTCCAGGAGCGGGCAGGCATCACGTCGATCATCAAGAGCCGGACGCTCCGCACCTGGGGCCGGTCCGAGTCAGGCCTCGCCGAGACGCTCCACGACGAGATCCAACGACTCGACCGCGACGGTGGCATCACGATTGCGTTCCTCGCGAGCGGCTGGGAGGGCTTGAAGGTGCGGCTCACGGCCAAGGCCGAATCCGAACCGCTCGTCGACGAGCTCATCGAGCTCGAGGAGCAACGGGTGCGGTCCATCATCGGCGACGAGATCGTCTTCGGCGTCGACGACGAGACGATGGAACACGCGGTGCTCGACCTGTGTCGGAAATCGGGCCGAACCCTCGCCACCGCCGAGTCGTTGACCGGCGGGTTGATCGGTGCGCGCCTCACAGCCGTGCCGGGCGCCAGTGACGTCTATCGAGGTTCGGTTGTGGCCTATGCCAGCGAGGTGAAGTACCAGGTGCTCGGTGTGCCCGAGGGCCCGGTCGTCTCCGAGGCCGCTGTGCGGGCGATGGCCGCCGGGGCATGCGATGTGCTCGGTGCCAGCTGTTCGGTGGCCGTCACCGGCGTTGCCGGACCGGCCCCGCAGGAAGGTGTCGAGCCCGGAACGGTCTGGTCGGCAACCTGTGTCGATGGCGCGATCGAAGCGTCGGTCGTCGTGATGCCCTTCGACCGGGAACGCATCCGACAGTTCACGACGATCAACACGCTCAATGCCTTGCGCCTCCGGTTGCTCGGGTGATGGCCGTGCCGCGCCGAGTGGGTGTCGGGGCGCGATGTTCTAACGTCGACTGAATGCACCCGGTCGAACGCCTCCGTCACGTCGCCCGTTCCTCGGGTGCGCCCCAGGCCCTGCTGGTGCAGGAGACCGCGGCAGCCCTGTCGGCCTTCGCCGACGACCCGAACGGGTTGCTCACGGCATGTCGCCGCATGCTGGCTCGCCAACCCACGTCGGGGCCGCTGCTGTGGCTTGCCGCGAACATGTTGGCCGCTCCCGACGCCCGCGCCGCCGGCCGTGATGCCGTTCGTCGCATCACCGACGACCCCACGCCCGATGAGCTGGCTCGGGCGCTCCCGTCCGACGCCACGATCTGCATCCTCGGGTGGCCCGACCTCGCAGCCGACGCGCTCGTGTCGCGCGCCGATCTCGACGTTCTCGTGGTCGATGTCGCGGGGGAGGGGAGTGGGTTCGTTCGCCGGCTCGAGCTCAACGAGCTCGACTGTGCCGACGTCCCGATCGGTGGGTTGGGTGCAGCGGTGGCCGCGTCCGATGTGTTGGTGGTCGAGGCCTCGGCCCTCGGGCCCGATCACGCTGTCGCGGTCGTGGGTTCGCTGGCGGCCGCTGCGGTTGCCGCCACGACCACGACCGAGACATGGATGGTCGCCGGCGTGGGCCGGCACCTCCCGACTCGGATGTGGAGCGCGCTCGAACGCCGACTCCACGCGTCGTTGCGTGAACCGTGGGAGGCCGATGACGAGCGCGTCGCGCTCGAGCTGGTCACGTGCGTGATCGGCCCCGAGGGTCCCGAGGCGCCCGAGTCGGCTCGGCGCCACACCGACTGTCCGATCGTGCCCGAGCTCTTCGGTGCCAACGACGGCATCGCGCTCTGAACCACCGCACCAACCCGTTCTGGTCGCGTTTCGTGACGGTGGGGGCGACAGGACGCGCCCAGAACGGTGGGGGATCGGTGGGGTATGCCGCGCCCGGGTGGCTCTGGTCTGGTAGCACGGTTGCATGATGGGACGGCTGGGAGCGTTCGTGGCCGCGATGATCGTCGGGTTCGCGGTCCTCATCGCCTTGACCTCGGGCGACGAGGTCGACGAGGTTGCCGAGCTCGCTGTTGCTGCACCGACAGCCACCCCGATCCCCGAACCCACGCCGACTCCCGCGCCCACACCGACGCCGACTCCCGAGCCGCCGAGATCGGTCACCCTGGCGTTCACGGGTGATCTCCTGAGCCACGGGGGCGTGATCGAGCAGGCCCGCCAGAACGGCACCGAGTCGCTGGTGTACGACTACCGACCGATGTTCGCGTTGGTTGCTCCGATCTTGCAGGAGGTCGACCTGGCCATCTGTCACCAGGAGACGCCTCTCAGCGCCGACAACACGAACCTGAGCGGCTTCCCGATCTTCAATGCGCCGGGTGACCTCGCCACCGCGGTGGCCGAGGCCGGCTGGGACGGGTGCTCGGTCGCGTCGAACCATGCGCTCGACAAGGGTCTCACCGGCGTGACCGAGACCCTCGACATGCTCGATCGGGCCGGGCTCGCCCATTCCGGCACCGCTCGGAGCGAGGTCGAGGCAACCACGCCGACGATCTACGACGTCGGGGGCGTTGGAATCGGGCAGCTGTCGTTCACCTACGGCACAAACGGAATCCCGATTCCCGCCGACGCGCCGTGGTCGGTCAACGTGACGACCGTCGACGCCGTCCTGGCCCAGGCCGCCGCAGCTCGGGCGGCCGGAGCCGACTTCGTGGTCCTGAACATCCAGTGGGGGAACGAGTACCAGCAGGCGCCGAGCGCAGATCAGACCGAGCTCGCCAGCACGTTCCTCGCATCACCCGACATCGATATGATCGTCGGCGCGCACGTTCACGTCATACAGCCGGCCGAGGTCATCGACGGCGAGCTGGTGCTCTACGGGCTCGGCAACTTCTTGTCGAACCAGTCGCCTCAGTCGTGCAGCTCGTGTCCGGCCGGGACCCAGGACGGCATGATCTTCGAGGTGACCGTCGACGAGGTGTCACCAGGCGTGTTCGCCGCCACCGCTGCCCATATCACGCCCACCTTCGTCGACCGCAGCACCTACGAGGTGATCCCCGTGGCCCAGGCTCTCGCCGATCCGGCCACCCCCGACAGCTTGATCGCCGCGCTCGAGGCATCGTACGAACGGACCGTCCAGGCCGTCCGGGCGCTGGATGTGTCGACCGAGCTGGTGACGATCGAGCCGCTCGCGGCCGAATAGCCGTCGCCCGTCCCCACCACCGTGTCAGGTGAGATCTCGGAGTCGTTGCGCCTGTTTCACCTGGCGGCGCACCAGGTAGAGGATCACCGCCACGGCGATCACGATGACTGCCAGCAGGGTGAGCTGTTGCCAGCCTCCGGGATCGCCCGGTGTCTCGGGAGCACGACCCTCGCTCGGCCTCGGGATGATGTCGCCGCCGCCACCGCCCTGGCTCGGCTCGTCCTGGGCCGACTCGGCCGACGACGTCACGGCGAGCCACGCGATGATCCGTGCGGCGATGGCGTACGGCAACGGGTGCACTCGTCGATGATCGCGCGGTCTTCGGCCCGATCTCGCACCGGCCCCCGATCGGCGCCCGCTCGCTAGTGTTCGTGCCGGCATGTGTGGTCCCGAGCGGAGGAGCCAGGCGATGGCGAAGAGACCGCAGCCCGAGATCGCGGCGATGCGCCGGGGACTGCTCCGGTGGGTGGCCGAGCAGGGCCGGGATCTGCCGTGGCGGAACACGCGAGACCCATGGGCCGTGCTGGTGAGCGAGCTGATGCTGCAACAGACCCAGGTCGCGCGGGTCGTGCCACGGTATCTGGCCTTCCTGGACCATTTCCCCACCCCGGCGGCCTGCGCCGCGGCTCGACGAGCGGATGTCGTGCGGGCGTGGCACGGGCTGGGCTACAACCGGCGAGCTGTGTTCCTGCATCGGTGCGCGACACGGGTGGTCGACGAGCACGACGGGAAGCTCCCCGACGACCTCGATGCACTGCTGCGGCTCCCCGGCGTCGGGCCCTATACGGCGCGGGCCGTGCTCGCCTTCGCATTCGAGCGAGACGTCGCAGTCGTTGATACGAATGTGGGCCGCATCGCGGCCCGCCTCGCCGGCAGTCGGCTCACGACGACGCAGGCCCAGGCCGCGGCTGACAGCCTCGTGCCGCCCCGAGCCGGCTGGCAGTGGAATCAGGCGATGCTCGACCTCGGCGCAACCGTCTGCACGAAACGAGCACCGAGCTGTCGCGAGTGCCCAGTGCACATGGCGTGTCGATGGCGTGGTCGCGGCCCCGACCCGGCCCACGGATCCGCAGCCACGACGTCGCCGCAGTCCACATTCGAGGGCTCCGATCGCCAGGGCCGGGGCCGGCTCGTGAGCGCCCTGCGGGTGGGGCCGGTCGCGCTCGCCGCCGTTCCTGACGTGGTCGGCTGGGACGATGTGGCCCGCGTGCGAGTGTGCATCGACTCGTTGCGGGCCGACGGGCTCGTCACCATCGACGACGGTGTCGTTGCGCTGGTGGGAGCCTGACCGCTCGTCAGCCGGTGGTGACGACGGCGATCAGCGAGTCGATGGCCGTGTCGGCGATGACCTCCATCTCCGCGTCGGTGCGGTCCTGGATGGGGTGCTCGACGAGAACCCAGTCGGCATCGAAGCCGAGCGACTTGGCCTGCGACACGGCAGCCGACTCGAACTCGACCGTCGCCACGAACACGCCCGGCACACCGCGGCGCTCGAGATCGCTGATGTCGTGCACACTGCACGACGTGCAGCTCCCTCAATCGGCGAGCGCCTCGATGACCACATCGCACCGCGTGGCGATCTCATGCCGCAGGTCGACGGGCGCAGGCTTCGCGAACGTCGGCTTGCGGAACCGTTCGACCCGAACGCCGAGCTCGACGAGTCGGTCCTCGAGGCGGTTCAGGAAGACATCGCCACGTGGTTTGGAGATGTCGAGCAGCCCGACGGTGAGGCCATCGAGAGCTGCGGGTCGTTTCACCTTCGGGCGCACCGCCGGCGCAGTTTCGTTGGTCGGATCGAGGACCGTGAGGCTCATGTCGGGATCTCCTTCGTGACGCAGTTGCTGCCCACTTCACCGTTGACCCATCCGCCGATGATCATCGAGAACAACCCCGCACCGCTTCCGGCATGCACGATGTGCAGTCCGTCGGGCCTGAACTTCGGGATCCGACTGCCCGCGAAGTCCACGGGTACGCCTTCCGCGACGCCCTGTGCGCCTCGGATCATGTCGTCGGCGTCCATCAGCAGGTACTGATCGAGCTCCTCGCGGAACCTCGCCTTCGACCATCCGGCATCGCGGTACCGGGCCGCGTGCTCGGGCGAGATCACCAGTATCGCGTCGAAGGCCATCGCCAGCTTGGGGTGCGTCGTTGCTCGGAGGTTCATAGCGAGCGACCGAGTGAGATCGTGGGGGTCACGGGAGAGCTGATCGACGACACAACGCGGTCCCTCACCGGGGAAGAGGGTGACGGTGTCGGCCTCGGGCGAGAAGCCCCGCTCGACGGCGAGCGACTCCCACGGCGATCCCTCCTCGTCTTCGGGGAAGCAGAACCCGAGCTTCGCCGGATTTCCCTGCGTGGCCCGATCGACCTCGCCGGGCCGGCCGCCGCCGACGTTGCGGATCACCAACTGCAACGCCCGGCCGATGGTCGAGTTCGCCCGGTTGCCCTGTCCGAGCACGTTGATGCCCGCGTTCATGCCGATGCGGTTGCGGATCGGGCCGTTCACGATCAACACCGGCGCGGTCGGCATGGTGGTCGCCAACAGCCCGTGCATGTTGAATTCGTCGGTGCACGCCGCCTCGACCGCAGCGATGACAACGGGGAGATACTCGGGGCGGCATCCCGCCAACACGGCGTTGACGGCGATCTTCTCGACGGTGCAGTCGGCGAGGTCGGGGGGAACGGTGGCCATCACCTCGTCCGGGCGGCGAGTCGTGCCCTGGAGCATTCGCAACACGCGTTCCTCGGTGGGGGGAACCACGGGGAGCCCGTCGCTCCAGCCCCGGTCGTGGAGTGCCTCCCAGTCGTCCTCGGCACCGGCGATCTCCACCCGCCGGCTGCGCAGAACCGAGCCGCCGAACCGGACTTCGAGCCCGGTTGCGAGGTCGGGGTCGACGCTGAGTGACCCGCACCCCGGGCGCCAGTCGGGAAGATCGGTCCCGAGCTCGTCCTCGCCGACGAGCGCCTCCCACTGCTCTCGATCCCACCCCACGGTCCTGGTCGTCTCGTGCCCGTCGTCGACGACGATGACCGTCGGGACCGTCTCGATGTCGTGATGCCACGACAGCTCGAGCGAGGTGTCGTCGACCGACTCGACCGAGTCGGGGAAGGTCGGATCGTCCTGGGTGTACACCGTGAGCTTCCGGCCCCGCCCTCGGAGATCGGCGAGGACCGGCTCGACCAGCACGCAGGTGGCGCAGTCTCGCTTCACGAACACGACGAGTCCATCGGGGAGCGTCGGGCGGATCACGGGCCCAGTCTGGCACGTCGTCTCGACCTGGGTTGCGCCCCGGGATCCGAGACCCCGACCTCACATCCGACCGTTT
>Ga0224508_10000441_pt1 | contig 41370 bp, 38 predicted proteins | sample SF_Jan12_sed_USG_4_FD_170157 | JGI IMG/M metagenome (GOLD analysis project Ga0224508, IMG submission 170157) | Sediment microbial communities from San Francisco Bay, California, United States - SF_Jan12_sed_USGS_21 | ecosystem: Environmental > Aquatic > Marine > Sediment | place: USA... | reverse complement strand
TCTGGTTCCTGCTGCTGGGCCTGCTGATCGCTTTCAATCCGCTGAAAAAACTGCTGTTCTAAATAGCGCTATACAATTTATCCTGGCGGCGTTTTAATAACGCACTGGCGTTGTGGTTTCGTGGAGGATGACATGTCAAAAATCGCCCTGATCGTTGGCGCGGGTATCGGCCTCAGCGCTGCCTTCGCACGAGCGCTGGCGGCCGATGGTTACAAGGTCGTGCTGGCGGCTCGTAATATCGACAAGCTCGAATCCCTGTGTAATGAAATAGACGCTGAAGCGATCAGCTGCGACGCGAGTTCTGTCGATTCGGTCGCGGCATTGTTCGCCTCGATGCAGCAGTCGACAGGTGTCGCAGATGTCGTGTTGTACAACCCCAGCGCCTATACCGCCGGCGCCATTACCGATCTCGATCCTGAACTGGTGTTGAATTCCCTGATGCAAACCGCCTATGGCGCATTCCTGGTGGCGCAACAGGCGGCGATCGGCATGAAGCAGCTTGGCGGCGGGGCGCTGTTTTTTACCGGCGCCACCGCCAGCGTCAAGGGCTTTCCGAACTTCGCGCCGTTCGCGATGGGCAAGTTTGCCCTGCGCGGCCTGGCGCAGAGCCTGGCGCGTGAACTCGGCCCGCAGAATATCCACGTCGCGCACTTTATTATCGATGGCGGTATCGCATCCCCGGGGCGCGACATTTCCAGTGACGAGGTCAGCGGTAATTTCAACGACGACCAGCTGGAACCCGATGCCATCGCGCAAACCTACATGGCGGTGTTGAAACAGCAGCGCAGCGCGTGGACGCATGAGGTCGATTTGCGCCCCTGGGTGGAAAGCTTTTAATGCAGCAGCCCATCGATTACCTGTCTCCCGATGTGCCCCGGGAGCTGCCCTGGCATGACGTTCCGTTGCTGGTCGCGAGCGACGAGACCATCCAGGGTTATGGCTGCCTGGTGGATAGTGCCGACGATTTCGATATCGAGATCGTGCAATGGCCGGCGCTGGGCTGGCGCCCTATCGACGCCGGTACCGGCGACGAAGGCGGGGTCGTCGAGGGTATTTTCCACAGCGAGTGGCGCGGCCAGGTCCTGCACGCAAATAACGATTCGGTCGACGGTAGTTACATCCTCGGCTGGTCGACCAATCCTGGCAGCGCAGATGCGTCTGCCGCCACGGGCGATCCCGAGCGCGTGCTGTTGTGGCATTTGAACTACCACCCGGACGGCGGGCAGCTGTTTTATCCGCTCGAGGGCCAGCCCTTCGTGGTACCGGCAGCCTTGCCGGGCGACGACCTCGGGCTCGACGATATCGTTGCCTTCTGGTGCGATGGCAGCCAGGGTTTGTATATTCATCCGGGGATCTGGCACGAGGGCGTGTTTCCGGCGACCCGCGCGCAATCCTTCAGGGATCGGCAGGGCCGGGTGCATGCGCGCGTGAGCTGCAACGTCTCGCAGGAATTCGGCGTGTTTCTGAGCGTGCCGCTGCGTCCGCTTACTTCTTCACCAGGCTGATCTGGCGACCCACCCAGTCGGGCAATTCTTCGAGCTGTGCCTGTTGCAGCGCCTGCTGCACCGCCGCTGGCATTTCCATGGTGCGGTTCTCGCGCGTATTGTAGTGCAGCGTCATGAATTCCGCGGTGGCGCAGAGATTGCCGTCGACCCGCATCTGGTGGGCGAACCAGATTTTTTTCGCATCCGAACCGAGCATCAGGGTTTCGATTTCCAGCTTCGCCGGCATGCGCACGTCGTTGAGATATCGCAGGTGGGTTTCAACCGTGTAGATGGCGCAGCCGGTTTGCTCGAAATAGTCGGTGCCGATGCCGAAATGATCCTGCATGATCCAGGTCGTGTTGGTGAACGGCAGCAGGTAATAGGCTTCGTTGAGATGCCCGTAGGCATCGCACCAGGATTCCTGCATCGGTTCGGAGTGAAACCTGAAAACTGTCATCTTGTTTCTCCGGCTCGGGCGAACGCAGGAGTATAACCGATCGCTACAAAGTTGAAACTCGGTGATCGTGTAACGATATATTGCCGTATTCAATAGCCTGATCTAATAGTAGAATCGCGCGATGCAACCCATAGTCAGTATCAAATCGCTGTCAAAAATTTATGACAGCGGACACCAGGCGCTCAGTCGGGTCGACCTAGACATTCGCGAGGGCGAAATTCTCGCGCTGCTGGGGCCCAATGGCGCCGGCAAAACAACCCTGATTTCGATTATCTGCGGCATCGTCTCCGGCAGCTCGGGTTCGGTTAGCGTCGCCGGGCACGATATCGTCAGCGACTACCGCGTTACCCGCGACCTGATCGGGCTGGTGCCGCAGGAGCTGACCCTGGGCGCTTTCGATACGGTGTGGAATACGGTGAATTTCAGCCGCGGCCTGTTCGGCAAGAAGCCGAACCCGGCCTATCTCGAACAGTTGCTCAAGGACCTGTCGCTTTGGGACAAGCGGTCCAGCGAGCTGCGCGCGCTCTCCGGCGGCATGAAGCGACGCGTACTGATCGCCAAGGCGCTGTCGCATGAACCGCGCATCCTGTTTCTCGACGAGCCGACCGCCGGTGTCGACGTCGAGCTGCGCCAGGACATGTGGAAACTGGTGCAACGCATGAACGAGTCCGGTGTCACCATTATTCTGACGACACACTATATCGAAGAAGCCGAAGAAATTGCCGACCGGGTCGGCATTATCAATGATGGCGAGCTGCTGCTGGTCGACGACAAGAAATGCCTGATGCAAAAGCTGGGCAAGAAGACCCTGCAGATCGAGTTGAAGCAGTCGATCGACGAGTTGCCCGCGGCGCTTGCCGGTTACAACCTGGAGCGCTCCGAGGACGGTAGCCGCCTGATCTACACCTACGACCATGACCTGGAGAGAACCGGCATCACCGCGTTGCTGCAATCCCTGACCGAGGTCGGCCTGACGCTGAAGGATTTGCACACCAAGCAGAGTTCGCTGGAAGAAATTTTTGTACGCCTGGTGAATGCGCGATGATCAACTTCCAGGCAATCCGGGTTATCTACAAATACGAAATGCTGCGCGCCTGGTATACGCTGCTGCAGACCATCGCCTCGCCGGTGATTTCGACATCGCTCTATTTTGTCGTCTTCGGCGCCGCCATCGGTTCGCGCATCCAGGAAGTCGAAGGCGTGTCCTACGGTGTCTTCATCGTGCCGGGGCTGGTCATGCTGTCGCTGCTGACGCAGAGCATAGCCAATGCATCCTTCGGTATATTCTTCCCCAAGTTTACCGGCACCATCTACGAGGTGATGTCGGCGCCGGTGTCGTTTTTCGAGATCGTGGTCGGCTATGTCGGCGCGGCGGCGTCGAAGTCGTTAATCCTCGGTATCATCATCCTGATTACCGCCAACCTGTTCGTCGATCTCAATGTCGCGCATCCGTTCGTCATGGTGCTGTTCCTGGTGCTGACCTGCATATCCTTCGCCCTGTTCGGATTCATCATCGGCCTGTGGGCGACCAACTTCGAGAAACTGCAGCTGATCCCGATGCTGGTGATCACGCCGCTGGTGTTTCTCGGCGGCAGTTTTTACTCGGTCAGCATGCTGCCCCCGGCCTGGCAGACGGTAACGCTGTTCAACCCGGTGCTGTACCTGATCAGCGGCTTTCGCTGGAGTTTCTTCGAAGTCGCCGACGTCGACGTCGGCATCAGCCTGGCCATGATCAGCCTGTTTTTAGTGGCTTGCCTGGTACTGGTGTGGTGGATGTTCAAAACCGGGTATCGTCTGAAGCAATAAGCTCGGCAAATCGGTAGCGCTATCAATTCACGCAGGTGCCCGGGTCGTCGATGCCGCGCTCGTCAGCGATTAGACCACAGTAAACCCTGGCCTTTTGCTATGGCCTGGTTGCAAGCCTTCTCGATCTCGTCGAATGCAAACTTTACCGAATCCAGACCGTGAATTTCCGAAGCGTCTGCGCAACCATGAAATCGATCGTGCATCGTCTCGGGGTCTAAACCTTTAATCTGCTTAAGCAGCTGCTTTACGTCGCTGGTGGATAAAGCAAAATTTTCGCCATCGATTACGAGCGCAGGGTGTTTATGCCGCGGCTTGAACCAGGTTTGAAAAAGGCTGCCGGCTGTTTCCACGGGATCGCTGCTGCCATTCAAAATGTAGTGATAAGCGTTAACCTGGCGATGACTGATTTCGGGGCAATAAGACTCTAATTCGTGAGTTGGCCAGTCATCTGGAAGTTCGGGGGGTTGTTTGCCCAGCAACCTGGAGAACAAGCCCTGCTTCAGGTTTGGAGGGTCCCCGACAAGATAGGAATCGAACAGGGTGGGATTTTCGCTTAAGAATTCGAGGTGGTTTTCGGGTGCCACGTAGAAAAACATATATAAAGCCATAGCGACTCCTGGCTGCTAAACCGATACGGTGAGTTGGTCTGGCGGCTGGATACAACCGGGCCAATTTCAAATAGCACCATCGGCTTGCCAGACAAACACATGGATTTCAAATCATTGTAACTCCCGACAATAAATCGACAGTTAACATAATTCCAGCTGTTGTGGGTCCGAGTTACTTCGAAGCTGACGCTTAAAATTTCGATCCATGCATCTGAGATCCGTCAGAAGCGGCACTTTAAATACATTTCTCAATTCTTAGTTTCCGTCGCGAAACATACACTCGGATCCTATGTACCAAGGTATGCTTGATACTCAAATCGGAAAACATGGCAAAAGGGGTCGGTGAAAAATGAAACTCATTTGCATTTGGAATCAAACTCCTATGTTTCCCTCAATTCAATCCTAAGCAAACACGCAAAATCTTTCAGAGTTCGGCAATCTGCCCCTGCAAATTCTTAATTTTCTCCTACAATTTATATATATAGCGAACATATCCCTGCCAGTTAAATATCCTGGTTTTGAACCATTCTCACACGGTAGTAATTCACATGATTTCAAAAATATTAGCGCCAATCATCATTGTATCCAGTCTTGTTCTAGCCTCCTGTGGAGGCAGCAGCAGCGACAGCGATGCCGACGAGGGTATTATTTACACCGGTTTGAAATCTCCAGCCACCGTCGGTGCCGGCAATGCCGAAGCACTGGCCATCGCGTCTACCGGCGGAGCGAATCAGGCGATTGCGGCTGACACCGCCAACAGTGCCAACCCGATTTTATCGCGTGGAAGTGCCGCAAACCTAAACCTGGTATCGATAATAGCCGGGCAGTTGGAGTTAATGGCCGCCACGGAGAGCCGAACCGCCCAACAACCTCTTCCCATCTGCGACATGGGTTCCGCGGACCTGGATCAAAACAATGACGGTACAGAAGGCACTATCCTGTTTACGAATTGCCTGGTTACCGGAGGGAATGGCGCGAGTGTAAGCGGTACGGTCACTTTTACTGCCACGAAAAGCGGCGCAACCCTTACTTCACTCAACATGCGATTTATTAATTTCAGAGTAACTTATCAGGGTGAAACTCAAATAATCGACATGACCGTTTCATGTGGCGGTGGGCCACTGGTCTGTACCCTGTTTTCCGATTATGTCGGCCTCGACAGTAGGGTCTATCGCGTCGTCATCACTGTCGTCACAAATACCGCCGGAACATCTTTTGACGTGGACGCCACGGTTTACGACCCGGATCACGGGTATGTCACGATAGAGGCCTCCGTCAACTACAATAATTGCCCGGGAGGCGTACCGGAAACGGGGAATATAACGATTACAGGCGACGCGGCAACTACCGCCAGCGTCGTGTTTAACGATTGCGACGGTTTCACCATCACCGAGATGGGAGTTCCAACCGACTATTTCTGGGTAAATATTCTCTAATCCGCTTTCTTCAGTCTTACCTTAGTCACAAAGCAAAAAGGGAGCGGTGACAAATACAAATGAGTTTCATTTGTCACCGACTCCTTTACTCCGCCTGGCCGGGTATTTGATATGGTCCGCTAATCGCTACTGATTAACCGTATCCGAGGGTCTGTATCCTCTAAAGCTGACGCTGACGCAATTCATCTCAGAGACGACCTACGGCCACTTGCAGTCACTCGAATTTGATGTTGCGAGCGTTCGAAACAGTCAGCACCGAGCTATCCCGCTGATTCGGCATCTCGCTGCCGGGAGCCTTCGCGGGCGATTTAGAAATCTGTCTCAGAAAGATAATTAATCCTTAAGAATTTCCCCACAATCCCGATAAATTTAGTTGCCAGCACTAATTCTGACGCGAGAAAACCATGATCGAGCCTGAAACACCTAAAAATGAAGCAGAGCGCCTGCATGCATTGAGAACATTGAAAATTCTCGACACCTCCCATGAAGAGAGATTCGATCGGGTAACAAGAATGGCCAAGCGCATGTTCGGGGTGTCGATTTCCCTGGTCAGCCTGGTCGACGAAGACCGCCAGTGGTTCAAGTCCAAACAGGGACTGGAAGCTTCGGAGACTCCGAGAGATATTTCTTTCTGCGGGCATGCGATCAACCAGGAGAGTCTGTTTATTGTCCCGGATGCGCTGGAAGACGTGCGATTCGCCGATAACCCTCTGGTAACCGATGCACCGAATATCCGGTTCTATGCCGGCTATCCGCTTAAACTCAGGCAGGGCATCAATCTCGGTACCCTATGCCTGATCGACTCAAAGCCGAAGATCCTGGACGAAGAAGACCAGCAATTACTGAATGACCTAGGGGCGATGATCGAGCAGGAAATACGGTCGATTCAAATGGCAACCCTGGATGAGCTGACGATGATATCGAACAGGCGTGGATTTTTAACCCTCGCCGATCACAGCCAGAAATTATGCCGTCGTAAAGAATTACCAATGAATCTCATATTATTCGATCTCAATAAATTTAAACCTATCAATGACGAATATGGCCATCATGAAGGTGATTTTGTGCTTAAGCAGTTCGCAGAAGTGATGCAACAGGTTTTTCGCGAGAGCGACGTGATTGGCCGGCTCGGCGGCGATGAGTTTGTTGCAATGTTGACAGATTCGGACCAAGAGCAGATTAACAATATCCTGAATCGGTTCGAACAGGCGATTGCGGAAACCAACCAAGCCATCGATAAGCCATATAAAATTGAATTTAGCGCTGGCGTCGCGAACTTTGCCTGCGACACTGACAAATCCTTAGAAGAAATGATAGAACAAGCCGACGCGGCCATGTATGTCCAGAAAAAAGACCAGGCGCGCTAGATCGGTTCAGTCGCATTCGCGCCAAACGAGAACCGATTAAGTAACTCCGCAATATCAACTCAAGTATAATGGTCGCTCTGGTCCTGCAATTCTGATCTCAGAATGTCGGGTCAGCGTCGATTCTAACCGTCCATTTAATACTTCTTTGCGGCAGATTTCCTGATAGCAGCCGCTTACAACTGAAGGCCAGGGGACAACCTACGGCCACGAGCTGACACTGGGCAAATACGTTATGCTGCAACGCGCGAAGCTCCAGACGGGCTCCTTATTTGGTAAATTACGGTGATACCCGTTTAAATCTTCTTAGCCGCTCTGATTTTCGATATAGGATGTCGAATACGTCGAAGCAGCGTCCTCTCGAGGTGTGACCACGTCATGACAAAGGCAAATATGCATTGTGGGAAGAGGCTACCAGCTGTACCAGCGCAATTCCCCATATCTAGTTCACGACCGATCAGCGGTTTGAGATGTTTTCCTGGTTAATTTGCGTGGATATTGGCAATCTAAATCAGTCGGCGACGGATAGCCAAGCAGACGGCTTGTAACCGGCTATGAACATTCAATTTATTAAGAATATTGCGTATGTGAGTGCGAACTGTATCTTCGCTGATACAGAGGAGGCGTACTATTTCCTGGGTGGTCGAGCCTGCGGCTAGTAGTTGAAGTATCTCGGCCTCCCGAGCAGTAAGTTCTACCGGGCAAGTGCCTTCTTCTTCAAGAACGTCTACCGAGATCCTGTTACCTTGCTTGTCTGGAGCGCCCAAACCAGATTCTACATCCGCACTTACAATAGGTTTCAGTACATGCACGACAATAAAATCTGAAGGCGTATTGTTATTTAAAACAATTGCGGATACCAAGACGTTGATTCGGTCGGACGATGCAGTTCGGTAATTCAACTGCCAGTGATTTAATGGCTCGTGGCGACGAATCATGCACCTGACGGCACACCTATAGTGGCAAAACCGGTTACCAAAAATATCCTTACCGTCTAGCACCTCGAAACAGTGCCTTCCGATCACGTCCGATGATGCATGACCTAGTAGCCTCTCCACGCTTTCGTTCCAGTCAACGATTCTTCCATTGCGATTACTAGCAAAAGCAGATTCGGTTGTGTCAATTATGTCTTCGAGAATAGCCATCCGGGCGCTTAACTTGCAGATGAAATTGTGATGAGATCATAAACGCCACCGCGTAAATATCATTGTCAAATTTTCGGATTTATTGACAGGGATCAACAAATCGATTGAATCCGTGTGACGAGTTTGATGGAGGCTTCTCTGGGTTACTTGTTTGGCAGTTAAATGCTTTGAGGGATTAGAGCCCATTTTGGATCGTCTACCTCCGCTGACTCTTTGAGTTTGAGCGGCAGCTTTCTCGTTAGCTGACGCTCGTCAAATCATGGTAGGAAGCAATCTCCGGCCAAATGCGGACGCTAAGCCTTCCGCTTCACAAGTAGTAGGATTTAACTTATTCGATGCTTCCTATGACGAGCCAGTATTAATGGGGGCAACATCAGAAAAAGACATGCAGCAATCGGGAATTTTATAGCGTATACGATCGGCGATAATATTGACCGGACTACAGTTCTGAGTGTCTCGCGTTCACGAATATAATCCGCAATGGGTGGAGAATTGCGATAGTAAAACTTCACCAACCACGTCCCCAAAGAATTAGTCAGAAGATGCAGATCCCTGAACTCGCGTAAAGTCACGACATGTGGAGCCAGGTAGGAACCGTAGGCAGCGGTTGCGATAAAACAGCCACCTCCGCTACTGCCGTCGCCATCCGAACTTGCCGTTGTTGTTTCATATGTATCTGAGACGACCTCACTGTCTCCCAGCAGTGTGATACTGTTCGGTGCTATTACCCCGCCCACGCTGATTGTAGTGCCTATCGTTACTCCCTCGGCTGCGGCCGAAGTATGACGGACATTTACTTGATCCCCGTTTTCTACCCAGTTGATTGTACTCGTGTACGTCATGGAACCGTTAAGCGCATATTCACCACCACTGGCACTGACCGGCACCGAGACACCAATACCCAGACCGTTGACGGTGATCATATTAGAGGTTTGTAGCTGTGACTGGGCGACATCGGTTTCATCGGTGAATGCGTAACTGTCCGGGATCACGTCGAGGTTGAAGCCCTCGAAACGCAGTAGGGCAAAGTCGTCGGCACCAGAGCTACTAGATCCCGCGACCAGGATCTTACCGTCGGGTTGTATTGCCAATCCGCGGCCAAAATCAGATGACCCGGAAGCGATATCGACACGCGTCATGCCGTCACTGGCGAAGCTGGTATCCAGACTACCATTAGCGTTATAGCGGGCCAACGCGACATCAGCATCGCCGCCAAGGGTACTAGATCCGGCAACCAGGATTTTACCGTCGGGTTGTACTACCAGCGCGGATGCTTCGTCGCTTGCACCCAGTATCTCCGGGTCGGTAAGCACTATACCATCGCCGCTGAAAGTGGGGTCCAGGCTACCCGTAGTATCATATCGCACCACGGCGAAACCGAGCTGGCCGGATGGAGGTGTCCCTCGCCCTGCTACCAGAATTTTGCCGTCGGATTGCAATGCCATAGCCCAGGGAAACGCAGCGGCGGAAACGGCGGAAACTACAACACCGTTCGTACCAAAACCGGTATCGAAACTACCGTCGATATTATAACGCGCCAGCCCGAAGTCACCGTTGTTGGTGGATCCAGCAACAACGATTTTCCCATCGGGCTGAATTACCACCGCCTGGGCAATGTCGTTGGAATTAGCTGAGACCGCCGTAGTCAGTTTGCCGTCAATATCGAAGCTGGTGTCCAGACTGCCGTCGCTGTCGTAGCGAACGACACCGAAATCCAGCAAACTTGCGCCATTGTTGGCATAGCCGACCAAAACGATCTTATTGTCAGGCTGCAACGCGATACCGTTGGCAATGCCCCCGGTCACACCAATCGGCGTGGTGACTTTGCCATCGCCGTCGAAACTGTTATCGAGACTGCCGTCGGCGTTGACGCGTAGTAAGGCAAATTCGTTCAAATTGGTGACGCTCGTACCGCCGATGAGGATTTTGCCATCCGTTTGTACCACCATCGCAAAAGCTGTTTGACCACCGATATTGAATGAAGTGATAACGGTACCATTGTTACCGAAACCAGTGTCGAGACTACCGTCCGAATTGTATCTCACAAGAGAGAATAAAGAGCCCGAGGTACCAGCAACGAGTATCTTACCGTCTGGCTGCAACGCGACCGCGCGGGCATCGTCGCCTCCAGCCACATCTGTAGTAACGATGCCGTCGTTATCGAAGCTATTATCAAGATCCCCTGCTGCCCAGCCAATCGATAGAAATAAGAACGCCAGCAAACAAACCGCACTTACACGGGTGCACAACTCTTTTATGAAAGACGGGTTCATTCCGATTCCCTCCTCAGCTATCCGCCCAGTAATTTCTATTGTTCAATTAAATTAACCCTGCCACTAATAAGGGAAATAGTTCCTGATGCAGGTCAAAAGAATTAGGCAAAAATCATGGGCATTTATATGGTTGTTCTGGATTTTATAGGGGTACTGTGTAATTCCCTGCTAATTTTTTAATGATGGAGCGGACCTCCGTTGTGTGGGTCGTTAGCAGAAGCCTAAAATTATCTGACGAGAGACTGTTTTCTCCAATGCAGACGCTGAAATCTGCTTACCAGGCTTCTCTAAACGGCCATTAGCTGCCCAAACTATCTGCTTTTTCCACTAATTCACACGCCCAAGGTGAATTACTTCCTTGGCTATTAGCATTTCACGGCCTAATACTAATTCTGCAATATCAAGCAGGCAGTACTCAATGAGGGCCATATTCGATGGCATTAGGAGTTACATATGTTTAGTTGGTTATTTACTAACAGAAGAACGAGCGCGCCCCTTACTCCCAAATCGGCAATTAGAGAAATAGCGATGAGAGCAAGTATCGCCGTCAAGCTCAGAAATTATAATGCGGATGAAGATACGACGATCTCGGAATTCTCCCTGGTAGGCGATAAAAAATCTGTAGGGACCACAAGCAAGATTACGTTGAATACAGATTATGATGTTTGGGGTAAAGCTAACCCCAGGGAAACGGGCAAATGGAATAAGGAAATTCGACAGAACAGGCAAAGGATGGGGATTGGTAAGCGTTCTACTAAGCCTCGGTAAAAAACGTTTGAGCTGATTACCACAGGTTCACGGATAACCCTGATTTTCTGCTTATTGAGAGCTATTGTTTCTAGTTGAAATGCTGGCATTTGGATTCGATTTAATCCCCTCAAGGCCTGTTGGAGGCGCGATTCAGCTCTGAATATTTCGTTTTAAAATATCTTTCTTGGGGCTATTAACATTTCCCATCCAAAAAAATTATGCGTCAGCCTCCTCTATAGCAGACCCTTATAAACTAAGGCCATGCGGCGATCTCCGGCCAAAAGCGGCCACTATCAAATGGTCATTTTTTCAGAAAAACCATTTCTCTCGGAAAGTACTTCAAACAACTATTCGCGCAGAAAATCCACCACCTTGGGATCACTGAGCATAGCGGCGATGGCCCTCATTAATGCCCCATCAATTTGGCGTTTAGAATCCCAACCAAGGAAGACAACGGAGTTAATTCCAGAGTACGATGCTGAATAGCCATTACTTAAATTTACTCTTAGTTTAATTTGGGACTCAACTGTTGTTGTATCTGCTATGGCGCTAACGTTAACGATGGCTAATTTAATTGATTCCTCTGCACTTTCGTCGATAGTGGCATTTCTCGCGGTGAGCTCGCGATTGAGAATCTGAATTGCCACATCAGTCCAAGTAAGATAGTTAGCGTGATAACGTTGTTTTCCCGACCAATTCTCATAATATAATTGTTCAGAGTTATCCTTCTGCTCATTGAATAACGATAAAGTCTTATTGGACGTAAATTCCTGCGTAATGGTATCAAGTGGATGGGTATCGGGTTTAGGTGTGTAATGATGGTTAATAGCGCAACTGGATAGCAATATTGCGACAGCTATGATTAGGCATAGATTTGTTATTGTTTTCATGATCGCCCTCCTTAGCATTTATGCGGGTTCTTCTAGCCTACTTTTAATCACAGAGTTTGACAAAGTGGTCATAAGATTAAATTCAGTCCATACTTTGTATCTGTCAGACCTGTTTCTCATTACTTGGCACTCACCAGTCAGAATCTCTGTAAGAGCAAATTAGGGGAGGTGAGATACTCGCCTAGCATCATAACAGATTACCCCCCATATCATTCTTTGAAGTTAGAGTGATCCCGAAAGCGACAGTTTTGAGCTGACAGCACGAACCAGCCATTGATATTTCCCTATTAAGTGTCCAGTGGGTCGTTTTTCGTCGCTCTTCGTAAATCCTTGAGCGGCCGTTATGTGTCGAGCCGAGAAGCATTTGGGCATGCTATTTATCAGCCGTTATCAGGAAGCAGGGTTTGATTCCTGTAGCACAAATGTGTACTCCGCGCCTGCGGCCAGCAATTGCGATTTCCGTGAGTAAAAAAATGTCCCGGGGATTTCTGGCTACCAGGTCAAATCGTCGGGAACCTGGTAGTCGGCATAGATGTCGTCCGCATTCTTGTCTGGCTCTTCCTGCTGTTGAACTTCCACCATGAAACTCGTATCACGCTGGGCAATTTTTTCACCCACTGCTGCGGGCACCAGTTCAAATTTCCGCCCGTCTTTGGCAACGTAGGTTGCAATCGCTAGCTGCCCCTGAATGAGTTGATTCTTTTGCGCTTCGGTCACTAATATTTTTTTCACCTTGCGTTTGTAGATAAAGCTATAGGGATGTTCGCCCTGGCTCCTGTCCTGCTTGTTATTGTCAATCAATTGTTTAGCCTGGGCCGCGAGCTCTTTGGCTTTGACCGCTTGCTGTCGCTTCTGGTTGAGTTCGCGATCACGTTGCACCCTTTTATCCGGCGCCTGCTGTCGTGAATTAGAAGCGGCGCCTTTCTTTTTATGGCTTTTACGCGTGAGATTGTCTTTTCTGTTTTTTTCCCGATTGGCTTTGACAACCGCCTTTTGGTCTACCAGTCCGGCCTTGAGCAATTGATCCTGTAATGAAGACATGACCTGTTTATTATAAAAATCAAGAGCCCGCTATGGTAAACCGGGTTGAGAGTCCAGTGAAGATAATTAACCGCAAAACAGGTATTTATCCGATCCGGGTCGATTGCTCGATACTGTTGAACTGATGGACACGACCCTGACCGGGAATGTTGGATATCAGGACTGTCTTTGCGCCGCCAGCTGGGTTAGCCAGTTGACCACGATTTTGGCCTCGCGGCGGGCGATATTTTTCGCTGGCTGACGCAGATAATAATCGGTCGACAGATGTAGCGGCTCAGTAAAAACTTCCACCAGTTCTCGCGAGCGTAAATGACGGTCGATAAAAGGTCTGCGACCGAGCATGACGCCATCACCGCGTTGCGCTGCCTCGAGCGCGATCAGCGAGCCATCCACCGATAGCCCCCTCGGGATAACCGCGTCGTCGATTCCGTGCTGCCGAAACCATCGGTGCCAGTCGTCGTCGTATCCGAGAACGTGAATCAGCTCCAGTTGTAGTAGATCTTGCGGTCGTCGTGGCCGATGCCTTTTGTCCAGCAGGGACGGCGAGCACACCGGCGTGATGGTCGACGTCAGCAGCTTCTCCGCATTTGCATCGATGTTGCCATCCCGTGGTATGAAAATCTGCAGGTCCGAATGCGCCGAAGCATGGCGATGGTGAGTTTGATCCAGCGTTTTGATGCGAAGTTCGATTTCCGGGTGAAAGGTTTGAAACGACTTGAGTTCGGGTGCGAGCCAGAGTGTCGCGATGCTGGCGCTACAGTGAAGGGTCACGACCTGGTTCTGGCGTACCGGGAACAGCTGGTCGGTAACCGTGTCGAGACGATCGAGCGCTTCGTGCACCGCATCGAAATACGCCTGCCCGGTGCCGGTCAGGGACAATCTGCGGTTGTGCCTGACAAACAGCGGCGTGTTCAGGTAATCCTCGAGTTGCCGGACTTGCTGGCTGACCGCGGCCTGTGAGATTTTGAGGTCCTCGGCTGCCTGTGAAAAGCTGAGCCGGCGGCCCGCCGCCTCGAAGGTTCTCAAAATGTTTAGCCGGGGACGTTTCAAAATTTTTTAATAAGTTTTACTTATAAATATTGGCAGCATTTATTGTTTGACGCAAGTCAGGCCGCTACCTAAAGTTGGGCTCAATGCGAATCATCCGGGGCGGCTACCGATGGACTTCTTTTCATACCTGAGCAGCGACGATATCCAGTATGTGCACGATGCCTCGCTAGAAATTCTGCAGGAAGTCGGATTGCTGGTGCGTAATGAAAAGGCGCGCCGGCGTTTTGCCGAGCACGGCGCCGTGGTCGACCAGGCGACGGAAATCGTGCGCATTCCCGCCAGCGTGGTTGAAAAATACAGAAAGCTGGTGCCGCCCACGATTACCCTGCGCGGGCGCGATCCCGCCTGCGACATCACTTTCCCGCGCAAGCTGCCGGTTATCGCCACCGCCAGTTCGGCGCCGGATATCGTCGATCCCGTAACCGGCGTTACGCGCCGCTCTAGATCGGACGACATCGCTCGTATCGCCCACCTGGTGAACCAGTTGCCGGGATTCGACCTGTTTTCGATTTCGACGCTGGCCGACGACGCGCCGAAGGATCAGTTCAGCCTGTCGCGCTTTTATCCGGCGCTCAAGAATTGCGTCAAACCCTGCCGCACTTCGGTCTACGATATTCGCGAAGCGCGCCAGGTGCTGAAGCTGGGCGAGTTGATCGCCGGCTCCGCGGAGGCTTTCTGGGAAAGGCCTTTCATCAACTTCGGCTATTGCTCGATCGTGTCGCCGCTGACGATGGATTTCGACAGTACCGAAACCCTGATGTTCTTTGCCGAGAACGACATCACCGCCTACGGCACGGTCGCGCCGATGGGTGGTCTCAGCACGCCGATGTCGTTGCCAGGTATGCTGACATTGATGAACGCTGAATGGCTGGCGGCGGCCACGCTGGCGCAAATGTCGAAACCAGGCACCGCGCAGATATACAATTTTCTGCCCGTATTCGCCGATATGCGCGACGGCGCCTACGCGCCGGGTGCGATTGAAATCGGCATGATGAACTCGGCCGTATGCCAGATGGCGCGCTTCTACAATGTGCCGTCGGGAGGCTATCTCGGCCTCACCAATGCCAAGGTCAGCGACGCGCAGGCCGGCTTCGAAAAGGGCATGTCTCCGTTGATGGGGGCGCTTTCCGGGGTCGATTTTATCGTTATGGGCGGATTGCTCGATGCCCTGATGTCGTTTGATTTTGCCCAGGCCACGATCGACAACGAGATCGCGATGATGATCAAGCGTGTGCGCGAAGGTTTCGGATTTTCCAGGGAGAGCGCCTCGCTCGAGGAAATCAAGGAGACCGGCCCGGCGGGCATGTTCGCCGCTAATCCGGCGACGCTCGAGCGCATGCACAGCGCCACCTTCATGCCCGAGCTGGCCGATCGCAAGCTGCGCGAGCAATGGCAGCAGGAGGGTTCTTCGACGATCCATCAACGCGCGATGAACAAGGCTTTCGAAATTCTGTCCACGGCTAATCCGGCGGCCTTTGAGCCCGAAGTCGACGCCCGCGTGCGCGCCGGGTTCGAAGGGCTGGTGGCCGGTGACTCGGTGCTGCCCGAGGGCTGGGATCGGGTTGACGTCGGTAGCGCCACGCCGCTGCGTGAGCGTCGGCCGAGTCGCCGCCGCGGCCGCAAGGCAAGCTGACGAGCCGGTCGGAATGGCAGTCTCTCTACCCGCAAGCTCGGCCATCGCCGTCATTGGCGGCGGCATCATCGGCACCAGTATCGCCTATCACCTGGCCCGTTTTGGTGCGCGCGACGTGATCCTGCTGGAAAAGGCGAGCCTGACGCTCGGCGCAACCTGGCATGCGGCCGGTCTTGTCGGTCAGTTTCGTTCGCAGCAAAACCTGATGAGTTTGATGAACGACAGCGTCAGGCTGTTCGATGAGCTGGCCGAGGAAAGCGGGCAGGACCCTGGCTGGCGCAAGGTGGGCAGCCTGCGGATCGCGCAGTCGCCGGACCGCTGGAAGGAATTGCTCAAGTCATTTTCCGCGGCACGGGCGGTCGGTTTCGAAATGAACCTGTTGACGCCGGCCGAGGCGCGCGATCTTTACCCGCTGCTCGAAACCGCGGATCTGGTCGGCGCCGTCTTTATCCCGGCGGACGGCCATATCGACCCCAATAGCCTGACCCAGGCCTACGCGCGAGGATTTCGTGCGCTGGGCGGGCGGATATTTGAAGGCGTGATGGTCACCGACTTGCCGCGTAACGGCGATAGAATTACGCATGTGGTCACCGAGCAGGGCTCGATCGAAGCCGGGATTGTTGTCAACGCCGCGGGATTATGGGCGCGACAGCTTGGCTGGATGGCGGGGGTCGAAATTCCGGCCGGCGTGGTTGAGCATCAATACATGGTGACCGAGAAGACGGACCGCATACCCCTGGATTTACCCGCGCTGCGTGATCCCGACGGCGGCTTTTACGCCAAACCGGAGCCAGGTGCGTTGGCGATCGGCGGCTGGGAAAAGCAGACCCGCGCGGTCAATCCCAGGGAGGGTTTCCCGTGGCGGAATGAACGTTTTCTGTTCGATGGCGAACTCGAACGCCTGCAGGAATTCTTCGAACCGGCGCTGAAGCGCCTGCCGATCCTCGGCGAACTGGGTATGCGTAGTATCGTCAACGGGCCGATTCCAATCTCGCCAGACGGCGAGCCGATCATGGGCCCGGTGCCGGGACTGGTCAATTTTTTTGCCGCCTGCGCCTTCACCTCCGGTATCGCCGCTTCCGGCGGCGCCGGCAAGGCGCTCGCGCACTGGATTCTCGATGGCGATCCCGGCCTCGACCTGTGGGCTTTCGATATCCGTCGTTTCGGTAAACTTCATGCGGGGCATCGGTTTCTGCACGATCGCGCAATTGAAAGTTACAGCAAGTATTATGCGATTCACTGGCCCGGCGAGGAGCTGGAGTCGGCGCGCGGCGTGCGCCGCAGCCCACTTTATCAGACCCTGAAACAGCAGGGTGCGGTATTCGGCTCGAAGTTTGGCTGGGAGCGCGCCAACTGGTTCAGTTACGGCGACATCCCGCCGCGGGACGTACCCGGTTTCGACAGGCCGCAACAGGCGCAAACCGTCGGCCGCGAACACCTCGCGGCGCGCGAGCGCGTGGTTCTGGTCGATATGTCTTCGTTTACCAAATTCGAGATTAGCGGGCCGCAGGCCTGTGGCTTCCTGCAGTACATTGCGATCGCCAACGTCGACAGGCCGACCGGGGGCGCGGCCTACACGCATCTGTGTAACGCGAGCGGCGGGATCGAGGCGGACGTGACCATAATTCGTCGCGGCGAAAACAGTTTCTGGCTGATCACGGGTTCCGGCTTCGGAGTGCGAGACCGGCACTGGATCGATGCCAGGCTAAGCGACTACCTGGCGCGTCAGGGCGCTCCGTCGAATGCGGGCAACCGCGTGGTGATCAACGACATTACCTCGGCTTACGGGGTTATAAACCTGGCTGGCCCGCTGGCGCGACAGGTGCTGGTAAAGGTCTGCGACGAGGATCTGAGCCACCAGGCCTTCGCTTTCATGACGGCGGCAGAGATCAGGATCGGCTATGCCCCCGCGCTGGCATACCGGGTAACTTACATCGGAGAACTGGGCTGGGAGCTCTATATTCCGAGCGAGTACCTGCAGTACGCCTACGAACTGCTGCAGCAGGCCGGCGAGGAGTTCGGCATTATCAACATCGGCTACCGCGCTATCGACAGCCTGCGACTTGAGAAAAGATATCTCGCCTGGGGGGTCGATATCACGCCCGATTACAACCCGTTCGAGGCCGGTACGCAGTTCCTGATCGACTGGAACAAGGGCGATTTTGTCGGCGCGGAGGCGCTCGCCGCAGTGCGAGAGCAGGGTGTCGGGCAAAAACTTGTTTGCCTGGCGCTGGGTGAGCCGTTAACCGTATTTGGCGGCGAGGCGATTTTTGCCGGCGGCGAAGTGCTGGCGCAAACCACCAGCGGAAATTATGGATACTCGGTCGGCAGCAGCCTGGTGCTGGCCTATCTGCCGCTGGAAGCGCTCGATCGCGACGACTTCGAGGTCGAGGCATTTGGCGAACGCAGCGCGGCAACATTGCTCGCGGCAGCGGCTTATGATCCGCAGCGGGTTAAAATTCTATGTTGATTGTTTTCTGCCGCAACTGACAGGCGCGGCAGGCAAGGGGGTTATCGATTGTCTGGTAATGTCGACGACAGGTCGATTTGTCGGCCGCTCGGCAATCTTGTAGAAAGGCTGCAGCCATAAAAAAAACCGGTGTGAATCGGGTGACTCACACCGGCTTGTTCTGTGTTTCCGAATTACTTCTGCCAGAAGTATTTCGCTACCTCGGCTCTGACTTCGTGAGACGTCAGGCCGATATCTTCCAGCATGCGCTCGTTCATCATCGCCAGCTGGCGGCGGTCGTTTGAACGACGGGCCCAGGTTTTTACGACAGCCTTGATATCACTCGCGAATGCTTCGACGCGTTCGATCGCTGCGAAAGTCAGTGCGGCAATATCCATGTCTTCGATCAGATGGAAGTGTTTCGCTTTCATAGTGTTCATGGTGTTGCTCCTGTAGAAGGCTGACCGGTGGTGTGCCGGGCAGCGGCGTTAACTAATGGTGGGAATTATAGGCAGCAACGGCAATAGTAACAGATGCAGTTTTTTAGAAATTTGTACATAACAGTTTACCGGAGCAGATTTCGTGAAAGATACGCATTGTGAAGTGTTTCACAGGTAAACTGTGAGGTCGGTCACGCTGTCGATTTGACGTTCCCGAGGCGATATAAATTATGTCGTCTAAGTAATTGAAATATAAGGTAAAAATTAGTTTAAATCGCAATTATTCCCGGATCGATTTCGAGGTTGATAAATGCCCTGAAATCGATCCGGAAGAAAGGATTTAGATTAATCCCAAAACTGTACTGGTCTAACAGTTTTTGGCTATATTTTTAGCACGGTCGAGCCGGTGGTTTCGCGTGCCTCGAGCTGGCGGTGAGCCTCGGCACAGTCTGCCAGCGGCAGGCTTTGGTTGACGTTGATTTTCACCTGGCCGCCGGCGACAACGTCGATCAGCCGCTCCGCGCCCTGTAGCAGCAACTCTCGCGTGGCGATATGGGTTGCCAGTGTCGGCCTGGTAACATATAGCGAACCCTTGCCCGCGAGTATCGCCGGGCTGAAGGGGTCTACCGGCCCGCTGGCGTTACCGTAGGTGGCAAGCACGCCAAATGGCTGCAGCGAGTCCAGTGAGGCCTCGAATGTCGCTTTGCCAATCGAGTCGTAGGCGACGGCGACGCCCTTGCCAGCGGTGATTTCGCGCACGCTTGCGGCAATGTCCTGTTCGCGATAGAGGATGGTGTGATGACAGCCGTTGGCGCGCGCAAGCTCCGCCTTTTCCGGCGAGCCCACGCAACCGATCACGTTGGCGCCCAGCAGGTTTGCCCACTGGCACAATATCAGGCCGACGCCTCCGGCGGCGGCATAAACCAGGATGTCGTCGCCGGCCTGCAGCGGATGGGTTCTGAATAACAGGTAGTGCGCGGTGAGTCCTTTGAGCATCATCGCGGCGGCGGTTTCATCGTTGATCGAATCCGGAATCCGAACCAGCCTGTCGGCGTCGATCAGGCGTGCCTCGGCGTAGGCGCCGAGGTGCATCGGGTAGGCGACGCGGTCGCCAACGGCGAGTTGATCGACGCCGGCGCCAAGCGCTTCGACCACGCCGACCGCTTCCATTCCCAGCACGGCTGGCATGTCACCGACCGGATACAGCCCTGTGCGGCCATAGACGTCGATATAATTCAGCCCGCAGGCGGACTGTTGCAGGCGAACCTGGCCGGCACCGGGATCGCCAACCTCGATGTCTTCCCATTGAAGGACTTCGGGGCCGCCAGTTTGATGAATTCGAATCGCTTTGGTCATGTTGGTTTACCGTCAGGAACAAAAACCCGACCTTGCCTTAATCCGCCCACCGTATCAAGCGTTCGATGGTTTAAAGCGAATTGACAGGATAACAACCGATATGACCAGGATAACCCCGCTGACCTGGGTCAGGCTCAGGATTTCGTCCAGCACCAGGCGCGCCAGCAAGATCGATACCACCGGTTCCAGGTTCAGCAGAAATGCCGCGCGCGCCGCCGGCAGGCGGGCCAGCGCCTCGAACTGGCTGAGGATCGCGACCAGGTAGAACAGCGTTGCCAGCAGTAGCGCCAGCAGACCGTTGGCCGTGTCCGGCAGCGAAATGCCGTCGAACAGCATCGGTGCGATCAAAACGATTCCCGCCGCATTGACCCAGAAAGTCATTAGCAGCGGCGACATCGTCGGCGCCACGCGAGCGCCGCTGACAAAAGTGAAGGCGGCGCCGCAGGCTGCCATTAGCGCAAACACCAGGCCGTTGACATCGATCCTGATGTCGCCGCCGGAAAGCGCAAGGTAGAGGCCGGTGAAGGCGGCAACAAACAATCCGACCAGGCCGGCGGAGGCTTTCAGCTGGCGATTGACGATCGACCATGCAAGCACCAGTAGCGGATAGCTGTAGAAAAACAGCACCGCCAGGCTGACCGACAGGGTTTCGACCGCGCTCAGGTAGCAAATCATTCCGCCGGACCAGAACAGGCCGATTAGCAGCAGCGGCAGGCGTTGCGCCCTGTCGACGGTGAAACGGTTGCGTCGAATCAACAACAGCAGGCCGAATGCCAGCGTCGAGGCGAGGAAGCGAACCAGCATCAGCGTGCCGGCGTCGCCGCCTTCGCTGTAAAATACCTTCGCCATGGTGGTAATGGCGCCCAGACCACAGGCGGTCACGAGCGCGAAAACCATGCCGCTGTAGCGCGTGGATAGGCCGATCATAAGCAGGGCACTATAACGGTAGCGCCTGACGCTTGCCAGGCGCGGCGCAATTGGATATGTTGCGCGCCTTTGCAACAGGCGAACGATTTCATGGCTACTCTGCAACTTCCCGACTCGCTGGTCAGCGTCGACTGGCTGAAACAGCACCTGGACGACGACAATCTGGTAATTCTCGATTCGAGCTGGCATATGCCGGCAACCGGCCGCGACGGTTTCAGGGAATGGCAACAGGAGCACATCCCAGGGGCCCGATTTTTCGATTTCGACGGCAAGATCAGCGATCCCGATGCCGAGCTGCCGCACATGATGCCGAGCGAGGAGATTTTCACCCGCGAGATGCAGGCGCTCGGAATTAACCAGGACAGCGTGGTCGTGGTCTACGACGCTATGGGCATGTTCTCCAGCCCGCGCGGCTGGTGGATGCTGCACGCCATGGGCTGTGAAAACTGCGCCTTGCTCGACGGTGGCCTGGTAGCCTGGGACGAGGCCGATTATCCGATCGAAAGCCTGTCGCGGGAGCCTGAGTACGTGCGCGGTAATTTCGTCGCCAGATTGAATCCGGACGCCATTGCCGATGCCGGCGACGTGCTGGCGGCGCTCGACGATGATTCGATTTGCGTGCTCGACGCCCGCCCGCTGCCGCGCTTCAGCGGCGCCTCGGAAGAACCTCGCCCGGGATTACGCCGCGGACATATGCCGGGCGCGCTCAACCTGCCTTTTCCGGAGGTGTTCAAGCACGGCTTGCTGAAACCGAAAGACGAACTCAAGCCCATGATCGAACCGTTGCTTGCCGGCAGCGATCGCGCCATTTACAGCTGCGGCTCGGGCGTCACCGCCTGCGTGATTGCGTTCGCCGCGTATTACATCGGTTATGATCGACTGGCGATTTACGACGGTTCCTGGTGCGAGTGGGGCCTGCCCGGCGAGCTGCCGGTGGTGACTGACTAGCCCGAATATCTCACCGATTTCCTACTGCGGACGCCGCAAAGCGCACTGTGGTACGCCGTACTCCCGGCGGCCCGCTAAACGTAGTGTAAACTACGCCGGCGCGGACCTCTGGTCCGTGCGGCGCACCACAGCGTCTTTGTGACGCCCTCGCGACGTAAAACGGTGAGATATGCGGGCTAGAGGTAATCGGGCAGGGCGCCGATGTCGTCGAAAACGATGTCGGCGATGTCTTCCAGGTCCTGGCGTTTGCTGGTGCCCGTGAGGACGCCCACGCAGAGCCCTACGCCGGCGTTTCTGCCCATTTCGATGTCGTGGCGATTGTCGCCGACCACAACCACGGACTCAGCGCCGAACCCCATCGCTTCACAAAAAGCCAGCACCATGCCGGCCTCCGGCTTGACGCCGTGTCCGCTGTCGTAGCCGGCCAGAAATTCGAACTGTTGTAGCACATCGAAAGATTGCAGCGTGTTTATAATGCCCTGTTGGCTATCCGCGGTGGCGACCCCGAGCCTGTGCCCGGAGCGTCTCAGTCGCGCCAGGGTGTCGGCCAGGCCGTCGACCGCGGTTGCATGCCTGGCGCCCAGGTCGTGGAAGATTTCGTTCAGACGCTGGCTGATCGCATCGACCTCGCCCTGTTTTCCGATCTGTTGCGCCCAGGCCTCGGCGATCTGGTGATTGTTGCCGGCGGCCAGCAAGCTGCCGCCGATGAATCTCGCTTCTGCCGGGGCATAGCCGTGCCGTGAAAGCAGACCGTCGGCCAGCGGCTGATCGCCATCGGCAAATTCGAGCGCGGCGTGAAGGTAAATCGGTAGCCAGGTCCTGTTGAAGTCGAGCAGGGTTCCATCCTTGTCGAATACGATACCGCGGTACTTCATCGCGCTGCCAGCTGCGACGCCATTGCCGTGCCGTAGGCGGTTACAGGCTTGATGGTCAGGCCGGCGACCTTACCGTCGTCGTCGTACAAACGCAGCCTGACCGCATCCTGGTGCCAGGGATTGGCCTCGAAACGGTTGATTTCTTCCGCATCCATCGGGCCCCCCTGCACGTTCAGCGAATTGACCGAGGCATCCGACAGACAGCCGAAGTAGGCTTCGTCGGTCGCGCACAGGTAGCGCTTGGCCGCCACGTGCAGCCGGATCGGTTCGGTGACCGCTGCCGCAAACCAGGGCTTCAGGTAGTCGGCACCCGCTTCCTCGTGCAGGTTATCGATACCGTTTTCCAGCGCATCGATCGGATGATCGCCGACGAAATGGCCGATATCGTGCAACAGTGCGGCCAACACCAGGCTTTCGGGCGCCTCGTCGGCCGCGGCGCAGGCGGCGCTTTGTTCCATGTGCTGCGCCATGCTAACCGGCTCGCCCATGTATTCCTCGGCGCCGCGGTGGGCGAACAAGTCGAGGATAGATTCGATAATCCTGTCGCAATCGTCGTTTGTCGTGGTCAATTCTGCATTCTCGTCGATGTTGGCAGCAGTCGATGATTTTGAAGCAGATTCCGGGCGGAGTAAATTGCTTTAATCCCGATTGGCAAATGCTCAACCGTGAACGAGATCCGCCAGGTATTTCAACGCATCGTCGAGCTGGAGCTGGCTGAATACCCGAATTCCGTTCTGTTCCAGCAGCGCGCAGGTGACGCCGCTGCCCGGGATCGCGCTTCGGCTAAAACTGCCGTCGTAAATGCGGCCGCTGCCGCAGGACGGACTCGACTCGGTTAACACGGCAACCCCGATGCGCAACCGTTGGCAAAGCGCCAACGCCTGCCGCGCACCGGACAGAAAGTAAGGCGTGAGGTCGCCGCCGTCAGCGGTTACTACCCTCGCATCACCTGCAATAACCGCAGCTCCGTCGGCGGCCAGTATCTCCGCTGGCGGGCGAGGGATCGGCAAGCCGCCGGCGACCTCGGGGCAAAAGCCGATCACGCGATCCTGTGCGAGCAGATCGGCGAGTCCGGCGTGCTGTTGCGCTTTCGACTTGCCGTCATAGCGCACCGGGTCGCCCAGCAGGCAGGCGCTGATCAGTAACTTGTTCATTGCAACAACCTTCTGTGGCGCAGGTGGCGTAGAAACACCAGGCAACCGATTCCGGCGCTCACGTGTTTCAGGCTATGCCCGCTAAGGAATTGCAGCGACTGGTAGATTTCGTGATCGAGAACCTCGCAGAGCTTGGCGACGAGGTACCAGATCCAAAGCCACCACAGGTCGGAGGCGCGCGAGTATCGCGATTCGAAAGCAATAAGGATCAGCGGGGTCAACAATACCGGCAGGAACTGTACCAGCGCGTAGAAACGCAGGTCTCCCTGACCCGCCAGTTCGCTGTAGCGCCAGTAAACGATGCTGCCGACGCCGGCGATGATTAGTAGCGGAAGCAGTCGCCTCGCTACCTTCAGCGAGACGCGTTCTGCCAGCAGTATGGAGATAAATGACATGAACGCGATGGTCATCGGCAGGCGATCCCAGGTCAGCGACAGATCGTCGGGAGCCCAGTGGTAGTAAATCGAGCCGATAGTGATGCATATCAGCGCCGCGAAGAAAGCGACATAGGCGCCTTTTATCGGTGGCAGGATCTGCAGGCTTTTTTGCCCCTGCAGTCGGTAGAGCCCCTCGATTCCGATCCAGGCAATCAACAGGTTGGATAATACGTTGAGCGCGTTCGGAATCGAAAACAGGCTGCCGTGATCGGCAAACAGGTGATAGTCGGGATCCTGCGGAATCCGCGGCGCCAGCAGCGCGGCGATAACCGCGATCAGGCAGACCGCGAGCAACAGGCGCTGTTTGGCGGCAATTGACATGATCAGCAAACCATATCATTGCCGCCATGTTGAATGAAAGCGGGTGATGCTCAGGACGGCGGGGGATTGCCGGTAGACCAGCGCTTGAATCGCTTTTTGCAATAGCGCAGCAGCGTGTCGTAATCCGGGAAATAGAGGTCGAAGCCGTCCTCGGCGGGCGCGTCGTACTCGCAGTAATCGTTGGCATGCGAACGACAGATCGTCGGGCGATCATCATAGATACCGCAGCGGCCGTCACTCAGTAAATGTCGGCAACGACCCTCGAACATGACGAACCAGCCGTCGTCGTCCTTATAGGCACCGACCCCGTGGTGCGACACCTGCCACAGCAGAATTTCAAAATCGTATTTCGACTTTGGCGTGTCAATTTGCTGGGTGACGTAGGTGCAGCACTTGGAATTGGTGCACAGATCGCACTTGTTGAACTCTTCGTTCGCCTGGACGACCTCGATTTCAGGGATATTATTGTCCATCTTGTGCTAACCAGTCTCGTGCCTGCAGGTAGTAATCGGTCAGCTCCGCCTCGGGGCTGCCCTCTTGAGGCTGATAATTATAACGCCAGTTGACCACCGGTGGCAGCGACATCAGAATCGATTCGGTGCGGCCGCCCGACTGCAGGCCGAACAGCGTGCCGCGATCGTAAACCAGGTTGAACTCGACGTAGCGGCCGCGGCGATACCATTGAAACTGCTTTTCGCGTTCACCGTAGCTGTCGTTTATATGTTTCTCGACGATCGGCCTGTAGGCCGGCAGGTAGTGATCGCCGACGCTGCGCATGAAGGCGAAAGCGGTTTCGAAATCCGGCTCATTGAGATCGTCGAAAAACAGTCCACCGATACCGCGCGCCTCGTTGCGGTGCTTCAGGTAAAAATACTCATCGCACCATTTTTTGTACTCGCTATAGCGTTCGCTGCCGTAGGGATCACAAGCCTGTTTGGCCACCTGGTGCCAGTGCTTGCAGTCGGCTTCGAAACCGTAGTAGGGCGTCAGATCGAAACCGCCGCCGAACCACCAGATTGGATCTTCGCCGGGTTTTTCGGCGACAAAGAAACGCACGTTTGCGTGCGAGGTCGGAATATAGGGATTATCGGGGTGGACCACCAGCGATACACCCATGGCGCGAAAATTTCGACCCGCCAGTTGCGGGCGGTGTGCAGTCGCCGAGGCGGGCAGGTTGTCGCCAAACACTTCGGAAAAGTTGACGCCGCCCTGTTCGAAAACGGCGCCGTTGCGCAGCACCATGCTGCGGCCGCCGCCGCCGGCATCGCGCTGCCATTGGTCGACTTCAAAGCTGGCTTTACCGTCTATTTGCTGCAGCTCGGCGGTAATGCTGTCCTGCAGGCCTTGCAGGTAACTGCTGACGCGTTCGATGTCTATCAACTGCCACTCCTTAAGACTGTTCCACTGGTCAGGGATCTTATCTCACTAGAGCTTGCGCCGCCCGTGGCAAAGCCGCAGACGATGAAATCGAGTTCGTCACCGAACTGTTTGCGCATTTGCAGCGAATTGCGCACGGTGGCGCGGCCGGCGCGGTTGGCGCTGGTCGATACGATCGGGGCTTGCAGGCGATCGCATAAAAACTGCATCAGGGGATGATCGGTAATCCTGATCGCGACCGTGGGGAAGTTGCCGCGAATCCAGGGCGGGCAAAAGTCGCTCGCGGGAACCAGCCAGGTTGTCGGCCGTTCGCGGGGCAGGCGAATCGATTTAAGCAGTTCCGGCTCCGCGGCGACATAGGCCGCGCAATACTCGAGTCGCGATGACAGTAGAATCAGGCCCTTTTCGGGGGCGCGCTTCTTGATTTGCAGGATGCGGGCGACGCTGGCGGCGATTAGTGGGTGGCAGCCGAAACCCCAGATGGTGTCGGTGGGGTAGCCAAAAACCGCGCCATTCGATACCGCGCGGGTAAAGCGATTCAATGCCCAGGGACTCATAAAAGGCTAGCTGGCGGCGGCGCTGGCTTTTTTCTTCGCGGCCTTTTTCTTTGCGGCTTTCTTTTTAACGGCTTTTTTAGCTGCTGCCTTCTTTTTAGTCGCGGCTTTCTTGCGTTTCGATTTCGGCAGGGGCGCCTTCTCGATCAGGTCCTGGCAGGTTTCCAGGTCGAGGCTGGCCGGATCCTCGACGTTCTTGGGAATGCGCGCGTTTTTAATGCCATCGGTGATGTAGGGACCGTAGCGGCCGCGCAGGATCTTGATGTCGGTGCCTTCGAATATCTTGATTTCACGATTGGCGTCGAATTCTTTCTTCTCGGCCACCAGTTCCAGCGCCCGCTCCAGCGTCACGGTATAAGGATCGTCGCCTTCCTTGACCTTAAGCGATACGAACTTGCTGTCGTACTTGATGTAAGGGCCGAAGCGGCCGATATTGGCCGAAATCTGCTCACCCTCTGGCGATACCCCGAGTTCACGCGGCAGCTTGAATAGCTGTAATGCTTCCTCGAGCGTGATCTTGTCCATTTTCTGGCCCGGCCTCAGGCCCGCAAAACGCGGCTTTTCTTCGTCCTCGCGCGTGCCGATCTGCACGAAGGGTCCGTAGCGGCCCATGCGTACCGAAATCGGCTTGCCGGTTTTTTCGTCGACACCGAGCTGGCGTGATTGAATCGCTTCGTCGCGGCTGACGTTTTCCATCTTGTCGTCGACCTGGGTCTTGAAGGCGGTCCAGAATTCCTTCATCAACGGCAGCCATTCGGTTTCACCGCGTGAGATCGCGTCGAGAGAATCTTCCAGTTGCGCAGTAAAGTCGTAATCCACGTATTGCTTGAAGTGCTGGGTCAGGAATCGCGCCACCACGCGTCCGACATCGGTCGGGTGAAAGCGCTTGCTTTCGAGCTCGACGTATTCTCGGTCGAGCAGGGTGGTGATGATCGAGGCATAGGTGGACGGGCGGCCGATGCCATATTCCTCGAGCGCCTTGACCAGCGACGCCTCGCTGTACCGTGGCGGCGGTTCGGTGAAGTGCTGTTCGAGCCTGATTTCGTTGAGGTTGACGATGTCGCCTTCCTGCAACGGCGGCAGCAGGTTCTCTTTACTGTCGTCCTTCTTTTTGGGCTCGTCCCTGTCTTCGATGTAAACCCGCATGAAACCCGGATCGCGAATGGTGGAACCGTTAGCGCGGAAACTGTTGTCGGGCCCGCAGGCCAGGTCTATCGCAACCGTGTCCAGCGTCGCGTGGATCATCTGGCAGGCCATGGTGCGCTTCCAGATCAGGCTGTAAAGCCGGAATTCGTCGTCGCCAAGGTGCTGCTTGATTTTAAAAGGCTCGTTGCGCGCGCTGGTGGGGCGGATCGCCTCGTGCGCTTCCTGCGCGTTCTTCGACTTGGTTTTATACTCGCGCGGTGTCTCCGGCAAATTATTCTCACCGAACTTGTCGGCGATGAAATCCCGGATTTCAGCCAGCGCATCGTTCGACAGGGATACCGAGTCGGTACGCATGTATGTGATCAGGCCTACCTGTCCGGCGCCAATGTCGATACCTTCGTAAAGCCGTTGCGCGGTACGCATGGTGCGCTGAGCGCCGAATCCGAGCTTGCGCGCGGCTTCCTGCTGCAGCGTCGACGTGGTGAACGGCGGTGCGGGGTTGCGTTTGCGTTGTTTCTTTTCGACCTTGTCGACCCGCAGCCTGCCCTGCGCGGCGTCGCTCAAACGGCGGTGGGCTTCGTTGGCCTGGTCGGCATTGGTAATGGTGAACTGCTTGACTTTTTCGCCGGCCAGCCGGTTAAGTTTCGCGCTAAAGGGCTGGTCGTCGAAGACGTTGTCCGCTTCGATGCTCCAGTATTCCTGCGGATTGAAAGCCTCGATCTCGAGTTCGCGCTCGACAATCATGCGCAGCGCGGGGCTTTGCACGCGCCCGGCCGATAGTCCGCGCCGTATCTTGCGCCACAGCAATGGCGACAGGTTGAATCCGACCAGGTAGTCGAGCGCGCGGCGCGCCTGTTGCGCATTGACCAGGTCCATGGTTATTTCACGCGGGTGTTCGATCGCCTCGGATACCGCCTGTTTGGTAATCTCGTAAAACGCCACCCGGTAGGCGCGTTTATTCTTCATCAGGTTCTTTTCCCTGAGCAACTCGTACAGGTGCCAGGAAATGGCCTCGCCTTCGCGGTCCGGGTCAGTCGCCAGGTATATCGAGTCGGCTTTTTTCAGTTCTTTCTTGATGCTGGCGATGTGCTTTTGATTGCGCTCCACCGGGCTGTAGTTCATCTTGAAATCATTGTCGGTTTCTACCGCGCCTTCCTTCGGCACCAGGTCGCGCACATGGCCATAGGAGGCCAGCACCTTGAAGTCCTTGCCGAGGTACTTCTCGATGGTTTTTGCTTTCGCCGGAGATTCTACGATAACGAGATGGCTGGCCATTTAAGCTAACTGGTTCGCTGGGCTGACTGGGATTCGATATTAATGGAATACGGCGGGCTGGTCGGCAAAGACGATATCTTCGTAATGCATCAGCGCGTTTTCGTCCTGTTCGTCGGCGCTGTTGAACAGCACCATCATAACAACCCACTTCAATTCCTCGATATCGACTTCGGAGTCCGATTCCAGCGCCATCACGCGGTTGATGACCATTTCGCGCAGGCGCGGGGTCAGCACCCCGGACTGCTCGAGAAACAGCAGAAATCCCTGGGCATTGTAAGCCAGTCTGGCGCTTTCTTCGGGCGCCAGAATGCGGGTGGCGATATCGGATTGATCCGAAGCGGTAGCGTCTTCCACCTCGGCCAGCCCGTCCAGCCATTCGAAGGCCTTGTCGATTTCCAGCGGTTCGAAGCCGGCGGCGCGCAGGTCGGCATCGATGCCATCGCGATCTTCCGGTAGGTTTTCATCCTGGTCCGCATAGCTCGAAAATATATACATCAGAACGTCGATAACGCCTTCTTTCATGGATACCTCGTCTAGATCCTGACGTAGCAGCCGCCAGGTGCCGATTGAATTAAATCATTAAGCTCAAGTACCAGTAGCATGGATGAAAGCTGTTCGATGGTCAAGCCACTGCGTTGCACAAGTATGTCACAGTTAACGGGGTCGTAACCGATCGCATCCAGCAAATGTCGATGCTCGCTGTCCATCTGCTCCAGCTCCCGTGGCGGCGGCGTGTTGACTTGCGAAAATACGAAACTGGCAAGCTGGGTAAGTTCGCGGGTAATGTCCTGCGGCGCCTCGACCAGTAGCGCGCCATCGCGGATCAGGTCGTGGCAGCCGTGCGCCTGCGGATTGTGAATCGAACTCGGTAGCGCGAAAACCTCTCGACCCTGTTCGGCGGCGAGACGCGCGGTTATCAGCGAACCGCTGCGCCGGGTTGCCTCTACCACCAGGGTCGCCAGCGACAGCCCGCTGATGATGCGATTGCGTTGCGGGAAATTGGACCTGTGCGCAGGGGTACCCGGCGCGAATTCGCTTACCATCAACCCCTGTTGCCGTATTTCCGCCGCCAGCCGGCGGTTGCGCTGCGGGTAAGTGATATCGGGACCTGTGCCCATTACGGCCAGGGTTTTACCGCCGCATTGCAACGCGCCGCGGTGCGCCTCGCTGTCGATTCCGAGCGCCATGCCGCTGGTGACGACGAGGCCGGCCTCGGCCAGCCTGGCGGCAAAGTCAAATGCGTTCTGAGCGCCGCCGGGGGTGCACAAACGGCTGCCGACAATGGCGATCTGCGGCGCCTGTAGCAGCGAAATATCGCCACTGGCGTAAAGCAGCGGCGGGAAATCGCCGATCTGGCGTAACAGTGCCGGGTAGGCCGGGTCGTCGTGACAGATCAGGTGATTGTTATCGTCCTGTGCCCAGGCCAGATCCAGCGCCACCCGGGCTTTCTGTGGCGTCAGGATGCGCGCGATTGCTTTAGGCTGGATTCCGATCGCGCGTAATTCTCCGGCCTTGGTGCGAAGAACGCGAGTCGGGTCGCCGTCGAAACGCTCGAGTAACGGCAGCAATTGGGTACCGCGGTTGGCGAAGCCATGGCAGAGGTGCAGGAAGTCGGGCAGCAAATCCTTTTGCATGTGGGTCTCCAGTTCCGTTTGCAGACCCGAACACTATAGCACCAGGACGATGCCTGGTGCCACAGAGACTTGTTGGTGTTATCGCTGGTGCTGAAGCACTACGGGGATTCGACGTAATCTTTTTCCGTAATCGGGAAGTCGGCTTCCATGATCAGTGCGTAACTCACTTTTTCAAACGAGCGAATTACCATCGCCATGCCAATCTGTTCGTCGGGCAGTTTGACGCGGAATCTCGGGTCGGGTTCGTTCTTGTCGGCAATAATATTGCCGGTGCGGCGAATCCGAAGCACGTTACCGGCTTCGAGTCCATCGCGCTGGCCCAGGTTGATAGCGATGGTCTGGTAGATACCGGTTTGCGAGATCGCATCCAGCAGCGCGACGATTGCACCGCTGACCTCGCTGCTCGGCGGGCGTGGGAGGAAATCGCGTTCGAAAGTGGCGTTGTCCATCGGCATGACGCGATCGTCGCGCAGGATTTCGCGTTCCGAACTGGTTACCCGAACCGAGGCCGGATCGCCGCGTAACAACAGTTTCGACTCGCCCACGTACAGTGCTTCGTATCCCAGTAATTCTTTTGTGGTGGGATCGAACAGCGGGCGATTGGGGCGATAAATCTGGAAACGTCCGCTACCGGTCGCGGCGTCGAGTTTACGCACGTAAAGCTTGTCGTTGATACTGTTGATCAGGTGATTGTCGACGCTGGACAGCACGTAGGCCGAATTATCGAGGGTTTCCTCGTCGACGATGATCGGGCGTTCCAGCAGGTGGCGCAACGAGTCGATCGGGATCGAGGCGATGGTGGCGTCGATGGCCTGTGAACGAACACGAGGATTGACCTTGACAATTTTAAGGCCACCCGAGGTCTGTGACAGCACGGAGCCATCAGCACCGCGGCTCAGTATCTGTACCCGGCGTTCACCGCCAATGTAGACGATTGCCAGCGTGTCACCGGGATAAATCAGGTGCGGGTTTTCGACCTGCGGATTCTTGAACCAGATTTCTGGCCAGAACCAGGGATCGCGCAGAAACACGGTCGAGATATCCCATAGCGTATCGCCTTCTTGTACAATATAGGTTTCGGGGAATTCCGGCTCATACACAATGGATTCAACGGGCTCTGGCTCAGCCACAGGTATTTGCGCCTGTACGGCAACCACTTCCGCTTCCACTGGTGCTTCTTCCTTGTACACTACCGAGTAAGGCGGTGGTGGTTCGGCACAGGCGGCAAGCAGCGCCATGCCCGAAAGCAGAATCAATCCTTTTATAAGCTGTCTATTATTATCGGCAGGCATAAAAACCCCTGAAAATGCGGAACTAATTGACGGATTGTAGCCTAAAATTAACCGACTACAAGTTATTTAATGACGAAGATACTAGTATAATCATCAACTTGGGATAACTAGTTACAATTTTTCTTGAAGTATTTAACTATGGCTTTATTAAATATTTTACATTTTCCCGATTCCCGGCTCAGAACCGTCGCCAAAGCGGTTACCGAGTTCGATGAGGATCTCAAACAATTGGTCAGCGATATGTTCGAAACCATGTATGAAGCACCCGGGATCGGGCTCGCGGCAACCCAGGTTGATCGCCACATTCGATTGCTGGTGATGGACGTCTCGGAGGCGCGAAACCAGCCGCGTTGTCTGATCAATCCGGAGATCGTCGACTCCGGCGGGGAGGAGGAAATGGACGAGGGCTGTCTATCGGTGCCTGGATTTTATGAAAAGGTGAGCCGCGCCGAACACATTCGCGTGCGCGCCCACAACCAGGACGGTGAGGTTTCGGAGTTCGAGGCAGAGGGTATCGAGGCGGTTTGCATCCAGCATGAAATGGATCATCTCGAAGGTAAGTTGTTTGTCGATTACCTGTCCAACTTGAAACGAAACCGTATTCGCAACAAGCTGGTGAAACAGCAGAAACAGCAAGCCGGGTAACGCCTCACCAACCATGCTCAAAATTATCTATGCGGGTACCCCGGAGTTTGCGCTTCCGGCGCTGCAGGCGCTGTTGCAAAGCAGGCACCAGGTGGTGGCGGTTTATACCCAGCCGGATCGCCCTGCCGGTCGCGGGCGTAAACTGCAGGCGAGCCCGGTAAAAGCCTGCGCGCTCGAACATGCCGTGCCGGTATTCCAGCCCGAGAACTTTAAATCCGCGACGGATCTCGACTGCCTGGCCGGCCTGCAGGCCGATTTGATGATTGTCGCCGCCTATGGCCTGTTGCTGCCGCCGGCCGTGCTGACGGCGCCGCGCCTGGGCTGCGTCAATATTCATGCCTCGCTGTTACCGCGCTGGCGCGGCGCCTCGCCGATCCAGCAAGCCATTCTGGCTGGCGATACCCATAGCGGCGTAACGCTGATGAAAATGGAGCAGGGGCTCGATAGTGGCGACATGATCGCGAGTCGCGATATCGAGATCGACGCCCGCTGGAGCGCAGGTGATCTGCACGACAGGCTGGCGCCGTTGGGAGCCGAGATATTAATGAGTAACATCGACGTTATCGAAGATAAGTTGCAAAACGCGCGCCCGCAGGACGAAGCGCAAGTGACCTATGCGCCACGCCTGGTCAAGCAGCAGGCGCAGGTCGACTGGCAAAAATCGCTGGCGCAACTGTTGCGGGAAGTGCGCGCATTTAACCCGTGGCCGGTCAGCTACAGCGCAATCGATGGCCACAATTTGCGGCTGTGGCGAGCGCAGGCCTGCGCGCAGGATGGCGGTGGCGAAGCCGGTGTCGTGGCAGGCCACGACAGCAACGGCGTCTACGTCCAATGCGGCGACGGCGTTATGCAGATTACCGAGTTGCAGTTCGCCGGTCGTAATCGCTGTAGCGCCGCCGAGGCGCTGAACGCGCGCAACCTGACCGGTTGCCAGCTCGGAAAATCATGAATAAATCGTCCAATCCTCGCTGGATTGCGCTGCAGGTAATGCTGCGAGTGCTCGACAAGGGCCGTTCGCTGGATGAGATCTTCAACAGCAGCTGGTATCGGTCGCTTGCCGCCAGCGCGCGCGATTTGGCCCTCAGCCGTGAGCTGTCCTACGGCCTGTGCCGCTGGTATTACGCACTGCTGCCGTTACTCGCCAGCCGCCTGCAAAAGCCGCTGCGCGAACGTGACCATGACATAGAAATCACCCTGCTACTCGGCATGTACCAGTTACTGATCATGAAAACCGACACCCATGCGGCCGTCAACGAAACGGTCAACCTGGCCAAGGCGCAGCAGAAACCCTGGGCGCGCGGCCTGATCAACGCGGTTCTGCGCACGCTGATCCGTGAAGACGCCGAACTGCCAGCCGACGCCGTCGAGCAGGCCTATCCCGACTGGATCCTGGGACGAATCAGCCGCGACTGGCGCGAGCAGGCGCAGCGGGTTCTGCTTGGCGGCAACCAGCGCCCGCCGTTGACCCTGCGCGTCGACCTGCGGCAACAAGACGTCGACACGGTAATCGAAAAACTGGCCGCGGACGGCGTCGAGGCGGTGAAGCATGAAACGGTGGCGAGCGCGATCGAATTACCGCTACCGCGCGAGGTTACCGGCCTGCCCGGATTTTCCGAAGGCCTGCTGAGCGTGCAGGACGCGGCGGCGCAGATCGCCGCGGAATTGCTGGTTTGCGAATCCGGCGCGCGCGTTCTCGATGCCTGTGCCGCGCCCGGCGGCAAGGCTATTCACTTGCTGCAACAATATGACGACATCAGGCTCGATCTACTCGATAGCAGTGAATCGCGGCTAGAGCGGGTTCGAGAAAACCTGCAACGCGTGGGCAAAACGGCCGGCTTGCTGGTCGGTGATGCCGCCAGGCCCGAAGAATGGTTTGCGGGCGACAATTACGACGCCATACTGGCCGACGTTCCCTGTTCCGCCAGCGGCGTCATGCGTCGCCACCCCGAGATCAAACTTTTACGCCGCGAAAGCGATATAATGCCGCTGCTCGCGCTGCAGCGTAAAATTCTCGATGCCCTGTGGCGCCTGTTGAATCCGGGAGGGAAAATGCTTTACTGCACCTGCTCCATCTTCAAGGAAGAAAACGAAATCCAGATTGCCAAGTTCCTGCAGCGCCATCCGGATTGCGTCGAAGTCAGCATCGACGACGCGGCCTGGGGCGAGCAACGGCCAAATGGACGTCAGATACTGACCGGCAGCGCAAATATGGACGGGTTTTACTACGCGCTGCTGTCGAAGCCGGCCCGCCCATGAAAATCCGATTCAGCGTCTGGCGCCGCGCGCTGACCGCTACGGCGGTGATACTACTATTCCTGCAAATGGCGCAGGCCCAGGATCGCGACGCTTTCGTCGTCGATCGCGCCGAGTTCTCGCTCGACCAGACCTTGCTGCGGCTTAGTCTGGTGGTCGACAGCCGGATACCTGATTATATTCTGATCGCAATCGACCAGGGATTCGCGGTGCCGATGATGTTCGAGGTCGAAATACGTTCCGAAAAAGCCTACTGGTTCGACGACAAGGTAGTGTCGCTCAAGCAACAGTACCTGCTGCACCACCTGCCGATGCTGGATTCGTTCGTTGTTTTCGATGTCAACAGTTCGGAGCGCCACTACTTCGACAATCGCAAAGCTGCGGTGCAATCGATCGAAGTGGTTTACAATTACCCCATGCTGGACATCAACAACCTGGCGCCCGACAAGGAGTACTACGCACGCGTGCGCTTTGGTATCGATACCGACGAGTTGCCGCTGCCTTTAAAGTCGAGCTCACTGTGGGATAATGACTGGGATCTGAAAAGCGACTGGTATGAATGGGAGGTTATCCGTCCCGAATCATGAATAGCACGTTTCGCAATACCGCTTCGATCGTCGCGCTGCTTGTGCTGCTGATGGTGTCGCTTTATACCATCGGCGACGCCACCTCGCATTCGGCTACCTTCGGCAAGTATTACGACTGGCTGGTGTTTTTTAACGCCCTGGGCCTGGTTGTTTTGCTGAGCCTGATTGTCTACAACGTCTACAAGCTGATCGTGCAGTACCGCCTGAAAACCATCGGTTCGCACCTGACCGCGCGCATGATCGGCGTGTTCGTGTTGCTGACCATCATCCCGGTCAGCGTGGTGTATTACTTTTCGTTGAGTTTTCTGCATCGCGGCATCGACAGCTGGTTCGACGTCGGTATCGAAACCGCGCTCGAAGATTCGCTGCAGCTCGGTCGCGGCGCCATCGATTTGCGCAAACGCGACGCGCTCAAAAAGACACATGCGATTTCCGCTGATATCACCGAGGTCGATAACGAGATCCTGATCGTCTATCTCGACGAAGCGCGGGTGCAGATCGGCGCCAACGAACTCACGCTTTACGATCACAATAATTCGATTATCGCCTCCAGCAGCATCGATTCGACCGCCCTGCCCGAGGCGCTGCCGCTAACCGACATCGGCGATCTCGATGTCGACAGTCCCTATCTCAAGCTGGTGGAGGACCCGGTTTACGGCCTGGCAATGCAGGTCGTGGTGCTGGTGCCCAGCCTCGATGCTACCGAACCGGCGCGAACCCTGCAGGCGCAATACCCCTTCACCGACCGGATCAATGAGTTGACGGTTGGCGTGCAGGAAGCCTACGACCGTTACAAGGAACTTGCGGTTTTACGGGACCCGCTTAAGACGAGTTTCACCATGGCGCTCTCCATTATCTGGTTGCTCAGCGTGTTGTCCGCGATCTGGCTGGCGTTCGTCGCAGCGCGTAAGCTGGTGGCGCCGATCAACGACCTGGTCGAAGGTACCAAGGCGGTAGCCGCCGGCGACTACGAAAGGCAGCTGACGCTGTCGGGAAGCGACGAACTTGGCTTCCTGTTGCGCTCGTTCAATACCATGACGCGCAAGATATCGCGCAGCCGCGCGATAGCCGAACAAAGCCAGCGCATGGAGGCGCTGCAGAAAAATTACCTCGAATCGGTGATGGAGCACATTACTTCGGGCGTGCTGACTATCGATGAAACCGGATTCATCAAGAGCGGCAACCCGGCGGCCTGTTCGATTTTCGACGTCGACGGCTATTTTTTCTCCGAACTCTATATAGATGACGTTTTACGCCAGTACCCGATGCTGGCTCCGTTTTTCGACGCGCTCAGGACGCATCTGGACCAGGACGACGAATGGCAGGAAGAGATCGTCATGTTCGTTCAGGGCGGCAAGAAAATGCTGCGCGTTCGCGGCACCACGCTGTTGTCGCAGACCGACGATCGCAAGGAACAGGTTGTCGTGGTCGATGACCTGACCGAACTGATTCAGGCGCAAAAGGAGTCAGCCTGGAGCGAAATGGCGCGCCGGCTCGCGCACGAGATCAAGAATCCGCTGACGCCGATCCAGCTGTCAGCGGAGCGCTTGCAGCGTAAACTGAGCGGCGAGATCAGCGCAGAGAAACAATCGCTGCTGGATCGCTATACCCATACCATCGTGCAGCAGGTGGAAGCGATGAAGTCGATGGTTAACGCGTTTACCGACTACGCGCGCTCGCCGGCGCAAAAACCGCAGCTAATCGATATCAACGCGATGCTCGAGGAAATTGCGGTTCTGTACCATGAAGACAACGCCCAGGTGGCCATCGAGCTGGAGCTGGATACCGCCTTGCCTGAAATCGAAGCCGACGATGTACGCCTGCGGCAATTGTTGCATAACCTGATCAAAAACAGCCTGGAAACGCTGGACGGCGAAGGCTGGATCAGGATGATCACCGAGCTCGTCGAGGCCTCCGGCCGTAACTGGCTGGAGCTGACGGTCGAAGATAGCGGTCACGGCATCGCCGACGAAGTCGCGCAAAACCTGTTCGATCCTTATGTCACCACCAAAACCTCGGGTAGCGGGCTGGGGCTTGCAATCGTGCAGAAAATTGTTGACGAGCACGGCGGATCGGTACGCGTCGGCAAGGCGGACGAGGGCGGCGCCAGGTTTACCGTACGCCTGCCCGTGTTCAGCGCCGCCAACGAGGCCGGGGTTGGCGCCGAAGTCGAGCCGATCAAAAGCAGGGTGATGCCGTGAACGCTCGCATACTGGTGGTCGACGACGAGCCCGATATTCGCGTCCTGCTGAAGGATATTCTCGAAGACGAGGGTTACATCGTCGACGTGGCCGAACATGCCCGGGCGGCTAATGATATCCGTCGGCAAATAGACCCGGATCTTGTTTTGCTCGACATCTGGATGCCCGAAGTCGATGGCGTCACGCTGCTCAAGCAATGGAAATCGTCCGGCGAGGACCGTTGCCCGGTGGTGATGATGTCGGGGCATGGCACCGTCGAAACCGCGGTCGAGGCAACCCGCTACGGCGCCATCGATTTTGTCGAAAAACCGCTGTCGATGGCAAAACTGCTGAACACCGTAAAATCGGCCCTGTCCAGTAGCGCCAGCACGCTGTTTCAGGAAGGCCGGCGTAAGCGCGAAGAGCCGGTTGGCAACAGCCGTATCGTGCAGGACTTGAAACAGCGCATGCGGGGATTGCGTGAATCGAGCCAGCCGGTGTTTTTCACCGGCGCCCATGGCAGTGGCAGGCGAATCTGGGCCGAGTATCTGAGTGCGGAATCGGGCGGCATGGATATCCTTGATCCCGACCAGAGTATCAGTCGTTTCACACCCTTGAAACGGAATCTCTACATCGAGGAAGTGACCGACCTGAGTCGGGAGCAGCAGGCTGCGCTGTTCGACGCCATCCTCGGCGCAAACCGGGAATCGAAATTCCGCTTCATCGTTTCCAGTCGCAGCAGCCACGACGAACTGGCGGGCAACGAGCAAATCGATCCTGGCCTGGCGAACATGTGGCTGGAAGCCATAGCAATTCCATCGCTGGACGAACATATAGAAGACATACCTGAACTGCTCGAGTACTACGCCAACTGGTATAGCGACCGCGAGCAACTGCCTTATCGTCATTTCAACGTGGCCGCGCAAAACCTGTTGCGCAATTATCACTGGAGCGGCGATATCAACCAGCTGAAGCAATTTATCAAGGCGATACTGACCAACAGCGAGAACGAGAATATAGATCTCGATGAAATCGAACGCACGCTTCACACAATCAAAGGCAGTTCCGACACCGCGGGCAGCAGCGGTATGCAGATCACGATCGACATGGATATGGACCTGAGGGAGGCGAGGGAAGCTTTCGAGCGCGAATATCTGTCACGGCATCTCGAACTCTGCGGTCACAATATGACCGAGCTGGCGCGTCGAGTGGGGCAGGAAAGAACTCACCTGTATCGAAAATTGAAATCACTTGGATTGCAGACTAAAAAACAATAACAAGCCATGAATATTATTATCCTCGGGGCCGGGCAGGTAGGCTCGACGGTCGCAACGGAGCTCGCCAGGGAAGAGAGCAACGAAATAACCGTAATCGACACCAACCAGCAGATTCTGTCTGAATTGCAGGATCGGCTCGATCTGCGCACGATTTGCGGTAACGGCTCCTACCCGGGGCTGCTCGAAGATGCCGGCGCCGACGATGCCGACATGCTGATCGCGCTGACCAATAGTGACGAAATCAACATGATCGCATGCCAGATCGCGTCGTCGATTTTTCACACTCCGACCAAGATCGCGCGTATTCGATCGCCGGAGTACCTGCGCCGCCCGGGCTTGTTTGCCGAGGATTCGATCCCGGTCGACGTCATGATCAGCCCGGAGTCGCTGGTAACCGACTACATTCATCACCTGATCGAGCATCCGAGCGCAATGCAGGTACTCGATTTTGCCGAAGGCAGGGTACAGCTGGTGGCGGTCAAGGCCTATCACGGTGGTTTGATGGTCGGGCGCCAGCTGAAGACCATGAACCAGGTAGTGCCAAAGGTCGATATGCGCGTGGCCGCGATATTTCGCGAAGGCCAGTCGATTCAGCCATCCGCCGAATGCGTCATCGAGGCAGGGGACGAGGTTTTCTTCCTTGCCGCGCGCGAACATATCCCGACCGTCATTTCGGAAATGCGCAAGCTCGAAAAGCCGAACAAGCGCATCATGCTCGCCGGGGGCGGCAATATCGGCGGGCAGCTTGCGGGGCTGATGGAGGGCGACTACCAGGTCAAGGTGATCGAGGCATTTCCGGCGCGGGCGCGCGAGCTGTCGGCGATGCTGGATTCGGCCATCGTCCTGCTCGGCGACGCCGCCGACCCGGATTTACTGCTGGAAGAGAATATCGAGTCGATGGACGTATTTTGCGCCCTCACCAACGACGACGAGGCCAATATCCTGTCATCGATGCTGGCCAAGCGCATGGGCGCCAAGAAGGTCATGTCGCTGATCAATCGGCCTGCCTATGTCGACCTGGTCGAAAGCGGCCTGATCGACATCGCGATTTCGCCGCACCAGGTGACCATCGGCGCCTTGCTGGCGCATATCCGCCGCGGCGACGTGGTCGCGGTGCATGCGCTTCGGCGCGGTTCGGCCGAGGCCATCGAGGCCATCGCGCACGGCGACAAGACTTCGTCCAAGGTAGTGGGCCGTCCGATCGAGGACATCAAATTGCCGGAAGGAGCGCGCATCAGCGCAATCGTGCGAGGTAGCGAAGTACTGATCGCGCACCACGATACGATTATCGAATCCGAAGACCACGTTATCCTGTTTCTGACCAACAAGAAGAAGATCGCCGAGGTCGAAAAACTGTTCCAGGTCGGGATCACCTACTTTTAGCAAACCATCGCCGATAACTTATGCAACCACTGGTAATTCTACGCATACTGGGACTATTGATGCTGGTTTCGAGCAGCACCCTGCTGCCGCCGATCGTCACCGGTCTGATTTACGACGACGGCGCCGTGTTGCCGTTTGTCGAAGCCTTCGGACTAACGCTGGTAATCGGGTTTCTGCTTTATCTGCCGGTACGCCATCATCGTAGCGAACTGCGCCTGCGCGACGGATTTCTGGTGGTGGTGCTGTTCTGGACGGTGCTGGGGGTAGCCGGCGGGTTACCGATTTACCTCTCCGGGGTTTACGATATTTCGGTGACCGACTCGGTGTTCGAATCGATTTCGGGTATCACCACTACCGGTGCCACGGTAATCGAAGGCATCGATGATTTACCGCATTCATTATTACTGTATCGCCAGGAGCTGCAGTGGCTGGGCGGTATGGGCATCATCGTGCTCGCGGTTGCGGTACTGCCGATGCTCGGTGTCGGCGGCATGCAGCTGTTTCGCGCAGAGACCCCGGGGCCGGTTAAGGACACCAAGTTGACTCCGCGCATCACCGAGACCGCCAAGGCGTTGTGGTATATCTATCTCGGCCTGACCGTCGCCTGTTGTCTCGCTTACTGGATGGCCGGCATGTCGTTTTTCGACGCCATGTCGCATTCGTTTTCGACGGTCGCGATCGGCGGCTTCTCCACCCATGACGCCAGTATCGGATACTTTGACAGCACCGCGATCCAGTTCATCGCGATCGTATTCATGCTGCTGTCAGGGATTAATTTCGCAATTCACTTCACCGCTTTTCGACACCGCTCGCTTAAGCCATACCAGCGCGATGCCGAGTTTCGAACCTACATGCTGGTACTGTTTGTGGTCAGCATAATTACCGTCGGTTATCTGCAGTTCAATCACACCTTCGATTCGACC
>Ga0224508_10000440_pt1 | contig 41396 bp, 44 predicted proteins | sample SF_Jan12_sed_USG_4_FD_170157 | JGI IMG/M metagenome (GOLD analysis project Ga0224508, IMG submission 170157) | Sediment microbial communities from San Francisco Bay, California, United States - SF_Jan12_sed_USGS_21 | ecosystem: Environmental > Aquatic > Marine > Sediment | place: USA... | reverse complement strand
TGGTGATGGGCGCCCACCGCCCATCACTGGCTGACTTTTTGCTAGGCCCTAACTCAGCAAGAGTTGCACGACACGCTGGATGCACGGTCACGGTTGTTAGAGAATAGGAAAAACGTTTCCACTAAAAACCCCGTCTTTGACGGGGTTTTTTGTTTAAAGCGTGTTTCTTCTCAATAACTAACAATCCAGCGCGTTATTACGCTCCCATTGCGTAATTTCTGCTTTAAAGCCGTTCCATTCCTTTAATTTTAGTTTGCAATAACTGTCGATAAGGTCGTCACCCAACGCGGCGCGCAACACTTTACTTTTGTCCGTCAATCGAATGGCATCGAGCAAATTCAACGGTAACTTTTTAACACCTTTTGCCTTGTGCCCCTCGGTATACATGTTGATATCCAGTCGTTTGCCCGGATCGCGTTTATTGGCAACGCCGTCGAGACCCGCCGCCAACACGCCTGCTTGCAACAAATAAGGATTCGCTGCACCATCCATTAACCGTAGTTCGAAACGACCCGGATCGGGAATGCGAACCATGTGAGTACGATTATTTCCGCCGTAGCTGACGGTGTTAGGCGCCCAGGTAGAACCGGATGATGTTACCGGCGCATTGATACGTTTATAACTGTTCACAGTCGGATTAAAGATCGAACACAACTCCTCGGCGCTATGCAAAATGCCGCCAAGAAAGTTGTAGGCCATTTTCGATAAACCCATTTCGTCGGTGGAATGCGAAAAGTGATTTTTCTTTCCGGTCTTATCCCACACCGACACATGGGAGTGACAACCATTACCAGTCAAATGTGTAAACGGCTTGGGCATGAACGTGGCACGTAAACCGTGTTTTTCCGCGATGGACTTAACCATGTATTTAAAAAACACGTGCCTATCGGCGGTCAATAACACATCGTTATAGTCCCAATTCATTTCGAACTGACCGTTAGCATCTTCATGGTCATTTTGATACGGTCCCCAACCCAGTTCAATCATGCAGTCACAGATCTCGGTGATCACGTCATAACGGCGCATGATCGCGGACTGATCGTAACAAGGCTTATCCTGAGTGTCCCGCTCATCGGCAATAGCGCTGCCGTCAGAATTGATCAAAAAATATTCACACTCCACCCCGCTTTTCATGTAGTAATTTTTCTTCGCGGCAATCGCCATTTGCCGTTTCAAGGCGATGCGTGGCGACGCCTCAACTTCTTTACCCGCCATCCACAGATCCGATGCCAACCAACCCACTTCAGGCTTCCAGGGAAGTTGTATCAAACTGTCGGGATCGGGTACGCCGAACATATCCGGATGCGCCGGCGTCATGTCCAGCCAGGCGGCAAAACCCGCGAAGCCTGCGCCATCACGTTGCATATCCTTGATAGCACGTGCAGGTACCAGCTTGGCACGCAATACGCCGAACAGATCGACAAAACTGATTAGAAAATATTTGATCTTTTTTTCTTTAGCGATTTTTGCGAGATCAATAGCCATGATTTTCCTCCCGGATGTTTTATTAAAAAACTACTTCGTTATTATGAACAGTGTAACGATGAGAATACTCGTTAACAACTCTGACAATCATCGTAGTTGGCGACATTGCCGGAACTGAAATGGTTAGAGATCTTTCCCCGGTATCCAGTCCGTTCCTGCCAGAGGTATCTTTGCCATCGCCGCCGCTTCAATGGTCAACGCTGCCATGTCTTCCGGTTCCAGATTATGCACATGAGACTTTCCACAGGCACGGGCAATTGTCTGCAATTCCAACTTCATCACCGAAACGTAATTACGCAACCAACGGGCGCCCTGTTCTGGTCGCAATCGTGCCTCCAACTCAGGATACTGGGTGGTCACGCCCACGGGGCAACGCCCGGTATGACAATGATGACAACAACCCGGCACAGTTCCGAGCTTTTGATAATCTTCGATGTAGACCGACTTGTTACAACCCATCGCTACCATAGCGGCGCTACCGATAGATACGGCGTCCGCACCAAGCGCCAATGCTTTCGCCGCGTCCGCGCCGTTACGAATACCACCGGACACGATGAGTTGCACTTTGCGATGCATATCGAGTTCTTGTAACGCCTCAACCGCGATACGAACAGCCGGCAAAGTTGGAATGCCGACATGTTCAATAAAAACATCTTGCGTCGCGGCAGTGCCACCTTGCATGCCATCTAATACAATCGCATCCGCGCCCGCTTTCACCGATAACTGTACATCGTATTTTGTTCTGGTCGCGCCAATCTTGATATAAATCGGAATCCGCCAATCGGTGATTTCGCGCAACTCCTGGATTTTTATTTCCAGATCATCCGGCCCTGTCCAATCCGGATGCCGGCACGCACTGCGTTGGTCGATGCCTTCAGGCAAGGTGCGCATGCCCGCAACACGTTGGTTAATTTTTTGCCCTAGCAACATACCACCACCGCCCGGTTTTGCGCCCTGCCCGACAACGACTTCCAATGCATCCGCGCGGCGAACATCGTCCGGATTCAAACCGTAACGCGATGGCAACACTTGATAGATCAGCGTCTTGGATGAATTACGTTCTTCATCCGTCATGCCACCATCTCCGGTTGTTGTGCTGGTGCCTAGTTCCGTCGCGGCGCGACCAAGGGCTTCTTTTGCATGGGCGCCCAGGGCACCAAAACTCATGCCGGCGAAAGTAATGGGAATTTTTAACTCAATGGGTTTTTTCGCGAATCGAGTGCCGATAGTGACGCTGGTATCGCATTTTTCCCGGTAACCCTCCAAAGGATAACGCGACATGGACGCACCCAGAAAAACGAGATCGTCGAATGAAGGCAACCCACGTTTGGCACCGAAACCACGAATCTCATAAACGCCCGTGTCGGCTGCGCGATGGATTTCAGACAACACATGTTGTGGAAACGTGGCTGACGGGCGTAATGCACGTTCGTCAAATTCGATTGACGAATCGGGATTTTTGATGGACTCAGTCACAAATCAGTACCTGATAGACTCAATAGCTGTCCGCGTGGTCGACATTAAAATTGTAAAGCTTGCGTGCGGAACCATAGCGTTTAAAGTCATTTGGATTTGTGTCAATTTTCGCCTTGGTTAGAAGTTCTTTCAGTAATTCCAGATGCTCCGGACGCATTTCTTTTTCAATGCAATCAGCACCGTTACTGTCCACATCACCACGTACAAACAACCGCGCCTCATAAATCGAATCGCCCAGGTGATGACCTGCGTCACCGCACACCACCAGGTTGCCGGCTTGCGCCATGAATGCACTCATGTGCCCAACCGAACCGCCGACAACAATATCCACACCCTTCATGGAAATACCACAACGTGCGCTCGCATTCCCTTCGATAACCAACATGCCGCCGTGCGCGGATGCACCCGCGTATTGCGAGGCATTTCCTTTTACCCGCACCAGACCCGACATCATGTTCTCAGCCACCGCAGGACCGGCATTGCCATTGATAGTGACTCTTGCCAGTTTGTTCATGCCGGCGCAGTAATAACCGACGTGACCGTCGATTTGCACGTTTGCGGCGGCAGTCATTCCAACCGCTAACGCATGTTTACCATTGGGATGCGCAATAGTAATCGCGTCGTCGTTCTGCCCAACCAGATCGTGCAAATGCTGATTGACTTCGCGAATACTGACGATATTTAAGTCCATAGTTATTTACGCGACTAATGCCTATGCCAGCTATAAATTTTTGCTGGTTCCGGCTCCCAGATTTTTGCATTCTCCACGCCAGGCAAATGTGAGATTGCACGAAACTCCGAAGCCATCGCAACCCAATCGTCTGTTTCGGCCAGTACCGCTGGTTTACAGGCAATCGGGTCACGCAACACGGCAAAGCCGTCGCTGGTGCCGATGGCGAAAGTATAAAACCCATCGAGATCGATGATCGCGTTTTCCAATGCTTCGTCCAGGGTTGCGCCTTCACGCATACGCCACATCAAATAACCGGCAGCCACTTCGCTGTCATTATCGGTCTGGAATTCGATACCTTCGTGTTTCAGTTTTTCACGCAAACGATTGTGATTCGACAATGAACCGTTATGCACCAAACATAAATCACGACCGGTAGAAAATGGATGCGAATGTTCCGTGGTCACCGCACTTTCCGTCGCCATGCGCGTATGACCGAGTGCGTGGGTTCCCATCATATTATCTAACTTAAATCGCCGAATGACCTCTTGCGGCAAACCTTTTTCTTTAAAAATTTCGATGTTGGTACCAGAACTGGTTACTCCCAGTTCAGCGTGTTCTTGCTTTAACCAATCTATAAATGATTCCGGTTCCGTCTGCACAAGCAGCACTGCATGATTGGCGTGGATGTCGCCACTGGAATCCTTGCCGAACTTCTTTTTGATTCCTTCAATCAAATCGTCCCATTGATACTCGGCATCATGACTCAATACGGTCACTTTGCTAAATCCCTTCGCTACCGGTTCATGATAGATCGCGAATCCCGCACTATCCGGCCCGCGCTCCGTCATCTCCAACAGCATGTCCGACAACATCGCGCCTAAGCGATCTTCCAATTCAGGATTTTTCGTATATAAACCGACAATTCCACACATGTTCTGCTGCTTGTCAGGAGACTGAGTTTCTGATCTAAAGTATAGATAGCAATGTTGTTAAATTCAACTTAAATGAAAATTATTTTCCTATCAGGAAAATCGCGATTGTGCTGAATTTAACTCATGTTCACTACCCGTAGCATTTCATTGCCGCCTTGCTGAAATTCATATTCGACTATTACACGTTCGACCAAATAATCCTCAGCCTGCAACGTCGTGATGACGGGTTGTACATAGGTTGAAATTTTTCCTTGTAAATCCAGCAGCGGAAATATTCGCACGTCGCTTGCCACCCGCGACATTTCCTTTATCGCCTGAATATGATACTCAAGTGAAAAATGTTCGGAATACAAAAACAAAAGATGTGAGCATAGGGCTATATCGAAGTTTTGATCATCGAATGGTAATACAGGCAAAGATGCGTTTACATAACGACCCTGGTCTACGCCCGCATCGAAATCATCCAGAAACAACTCCATTGCTTTAAGCCGTTGATTAACAACATCGTCCGGCGATTCAAACTGTGTCCAGAAAAATCGTTCTTTGTTTGCATGTAACTGCTCAATAATTTGTGACGACGTTTCATCTATGCGTTGCCGAATCTGTTTCGGACTAAATTGATATATCGGATCAACGGAAACAACCGAACCGCCTCGCTCCGACAGTTCAAAGTTAAAACTGGCTGGTCCGTCACCACAACCCAAAATTTTCTTGTTCAGGTCGGCATCGGTCAGTGAAAACATACGCGCATATGCGTCGAACGAACGACCCCATGGGACGACATCATCCAGTGTAAAATCAGCCATGTTGATCTAAGTTCAATTCGAGCTTGATGGCTGTACGATTACAGACAACAAACGAATCGGTAATTTGACAAGTTGATCCGGGCCATGCGGCGCATCGGAGTCGAAATACAAGGAATCACCGGATTTAAGTCGATAGGTTTTATCGCCATGCCGGTAAATGACCTCGCCTTCCAGCAAATAAATAAATTCCACGCCGTCATGCTGAAACAACGGGAACACGTCCGATTCTTCGGTCAATGTAATCAGATACGGTTCGACTTTCACCCGCCCACCAACCGAGTGACCGAGCAATTGATACTGGTGGCCTGCACGTGTTCCGCGACGTTCGATGGTCAAACCGTTACCCGCTCGCACAAAAGTTGCTTCGCGCTCCTCTTCGTATGATCGAAAAAAAGAAGTCACCGGAACATTCAAGGCATTGGACAACGCTCGCAGTGTCGCCAATGACGGTGACGTTAAACCATTTTCGACTTTGGACAACATACCGGGTGACAAACCGGTTTGTTTCGCCAAATCAACAACCGTCATATTATTTTGATTTCGAAACTCACGCACTTGCCGACCAATGGAAAGCTCCAGCGCGCTCTCTTGGGGTTGCACATGCGCCGGGTCGCTTGTGATTTTTGTCTTTTTTCGTTTCTTTGACCTTTTCTTCATCATCGCCTTCGTATGAATGAGCCCTGCTCCAGGTAGTATCACATAAAGAACGACGTCTGGCTTCACCACCTAAATCCGCGTTAGACTTGTCAATTGAGTTTTCAGGACAGTTGAGGAGAACGCCTATGAACCATCCATTCATCGCGGCCTGTGTACAAAATTGTGCCGGGTCTGATATGTCAGCGAGCATCGAGCAAGCGCTCGACCTGACCAAAGACGCCGCTGGTCAAGGTGCTGATTTGATCTGTCTGCCGGAATTCTTTTCCTGCCTCAGCAAAGATGACAACGGGTTGCACGTCCAACCACACAGTGAGGGCGCTCACCCGGCTTTGTCGCAATTTTTATCAATGGCGAAGGACTTAAACAAATGGATATTGCTCGGTTCGTTGGCAATCAATGACGGTGCGCATACCCGAAACCGATCCTATTTGATTACTCATAAAGGCGAGATTACCGCGAGGTACGACAAGATTCACATGTTCGATGTGAATCTTGCAAATGGCGAAGTGTATAAAGAATCGGATTTATTCAAACCCGGCGAAGCGGCTGTAGTCGCGGATACGCCGTGGGCAAAACTGGGTATGACGGTGTGTTATGACTTGCGCTTTGCCTATCTTTATCGCTCACTGGCGCACGCGGGTGCAAGCATACTGACCTGCCCCGCCGCATTCACTAAAACCACCGGCGAGGCACATTGGCACGTGTTGCTACGTGCACGTGCTATTGAAACAGGAAGTTATGTCATCGCACCTTGTCAAAACGGTACTCACGGCGACGCCAGGACTTATGGCCATTCACTCATTATTGATCCGTGGGGCAAAGTTCTCGCTGATGGAGGCGAAGACTCCGGTGTCATTACCGCCGAAATCGACTTAGCCAATGTTGAAAACGCGCGCCAGATGATTCCAGCATTAAAACACGACAGGGAGTACATTTTGCAGAATAGCAATGCGGCGAAAATGGAAAACGCCGCTTAGTTCATCGTTGTGAATTCCCGTAACGCGCAAGCCTGGCTAAGAATAATAGAAAATCAGATAAGCACCCAGCAATACAACCACAAAAAACACCATGCTCCCAACTGGCCAGCTTTGAGCTAATATGCCTTTAGGGCCATGATGGCGATAAAGCCCCGAGATAAATCGTTCGATTCCTTTACGCACTCGTATTTCCAAACCGTCCCGCGCACTGAATGTTTTTATCGTGAACTCGCCGGCGACGGCCGCGCCAAACCGGCGATAAAACCAATCGAAGTCGAGGCTAATCGTGAGCGTGCGTTTCATCTGTGGCAACATAATAAAAAAGGCCAGACCTGCGAACAATAGCAATTGAAACTGCGCCACCAAGTGCGCGGCAGTGTAAGGTTCGTAATCAACCGGAAATGGTAACAAAGCATAAAGCGGCGCAGGATAGACGCCCAAAGCAATGCAAAGAAATGCAAACAGCCACATGGCCACGCGCATATTCCAGGGCGGATCGGTCGGCCTTAAACCGGAATCCTTTTGGAAGAAAACGTACCAGGGAAATTTTATTCCCGCGTGCAAAAACACACCGGCAGATGCCGCCATTAACAGAAACCACACCAGTGCCATATGCTGATCTGCTGCACTTTGTGAAATCATCGATTTCGACACAAATCCCGAGGTAAAGGGAAATGACGAAATGGCCAAGGCACCGATGATGCCGCAAATCGTAGTCACGGGCATAGTCTGGAACAGCCCGCCTAGATCGGTGCACTTGCGTTTCCCGGTCTGATACAACACCGCGCCTGCCGACATTAACAACAGTGCCTTGTAAATAATATGCGCGAAGGCATGACTCGCCACACCGTTTAACGCCATCTCCGTGCCCAAGCCAATGCCCGTAACCATGAATCCGACCTGATTGACAATGCTATAGGCGAGAATCCTGCGCATGTCGTTTTCCAACAAAGCGTAGATAATGCCGTAAAAAACCATATACAAACCAATGGGAACCAGAATCGCGGTGCCGGGAAAACCGACTAACAAAACGTAAACCGCTGTCTTGGTAGTAAATGCCGACAAAAATACCGTGCCGCTAGGACTGCCTTCGGGATAAGCATCCGCGATCCATGCAGAGAACGGCGGCGCGCCCGCGTTGATCAAAAAACCTGCCAGAATCAACCAGCGCGAAAGCGAATCTGCTTGCATTTGTCCGAATACAATCGAACCTGTTTCAGCGACATGCCCGGCGATACCGACCATTAACAACACACCACCAAATAAATGCAATAACAGATAACGCATGCTTGCACGGTAAGCAGTATCGGTTCCGGCCGCCCAGATGACCGCGGTCGAGGTAATCGCCATAATCTCCCAAAACACAAATAAAGAAATGACATCACCACAGAAAGTCACGCCGATAGCACTGCCCGCATAAACGTACGCCGCGCACAGTTCAAACAAGCGCGCCTGATGCATCGCATACAACGCACCCACGAACGCCATAATTGCAAAAACCGTCGCAAATAACTTGCCTGTGCCGGAACCCTGTAAAGGAATCAGGTCGTAATCGAGATAGGTAAACGTCCACACAACACCGTTGGGCACGCGCCAGATCAAAAACAATACCAGAACGGGTAAAGCAAGAATGACGCCATTACGGAATCTCTTGGCAATTACAGGTAAGAGCAAACCGCCCACAATCATTATCAAACCCGGCACAAGATTACTCATGATCGCCGGTCATAGTAGTTGTCCGGTCGCTTAATCAGTATGCCTATAACTTTCGCGACCACGATCATGAAAATACAAGTGAAAAGCCCATACCATGCGTAAAATCCGAATGTCCCGTCTAAGCCAAAGTACGCATGTTGATGCACGAAGAATCCGGCGGCGACGCATAAAGCAAGCACAACGATAAATACACCCCACAACCGCGTGATACTTTTTGGTTGAACCAACCAATGTATTTTCTTTTTATCCATGACTACTTATCCATGACTGAGGTTTCAAGTAGATTGACCAGCGACAAGGTTACACCTGGAAACAGAAATAGTAATACAACCAGACTTGCGGTAATAGTTAACGCCAAAACGATAGGAAACGGAGCCTCACCGTGAGACGGTGTTTGCGCCGTTGCAGGGGTTCTAAAAAAAGCCGCGTACACGACGGGTATAAAGTACGCTGCGTTTAGTAGCGTGCTAATAATAATCACACCGACAGCGACGATCTGTTCAGTCTCAAAGGCGCTCACCAAGATATACCATTTGGATATAAAACCTGCCGCCGGTGGTACGCCGATCATGGACAAAGCACCGATAGTAAAAGCCGCCATGGTCCAGGGCATTTGACGGCCAATACCCGCCAACTCGGACACTTCAGTTTTGTGGCTCGCCGTATAAATAGAACCAGCGGCAAAAAATAAGGTTATCTTGCCGAAGGCATGAGCGACAATGTGCAAACAGGCACCGACAATCGATAACGGCGCGAGTATCGCTGCGGCGAGCACTACATATGACAGTTGACTGACGGTGGAATAGGCCAGTCGGCGTTTTAGATTATCTTCGCGCAGGGCGATAACCGATGCAACGATGATGGTGAACGCCGCCGCGAATATCAGCCAATGCGTACTCGGTTGCGCACGCAACAAATCCAGACCAAAAACATACACAACTATCTTTACGACGCAAAACACACCTGCTTTTACAACCGCCACCGCATGCAACAACGCGCTGACCGGCGTTGGTGCTACCATCGCGGCAGGCAACCAACGTTGCACCGGCATGACTGCTGCCTTGCCGATACCGAATATGTACATCAACAACAAAAGACCGGTCAGTGGGCCATTCAGTGAATCCTTTAAAATTCCGCCGCTGACAAAATCCATAGTGCCCGTCAGCGACCATGTCCATAAGATAGCAGGCAACAGTAATCCGATAGAGGTCACCATTAGAATTCCGATATAAACCCGTCCGCCTTCGACCGCTTTAGAATCGCCTTTATGTGTGACCAATGGATAAGTGCACAATGTCAATGTTTCATAGAAAACAAACAACGTTAGAAGATTAGCCGCGAACGCCATCCCCATCACACTCATTAACGCAATAGCGAAGCAAATATAAAAACGGGTTTGATTTTTTTCGTTGTTACCCCGCATATAGCCGATGGAATAAAGCGAATTAACCGGCCAAAGCACCGCCGCGACCACTGCAAACAGCATGCCCAGTGGTTCGATGGAAAAACTCAAGACAAACCCGGGCAACATCTGCCATAACTCAAGCACTGGTCTCTCGCCACCTAATACACGAAACAACAACACGACGACATCGATTAATAATAATAACGATGTCACGATCGTGATGGTTTCCCGCACATTGGGCCGGCGGGCCGCCAACGCTATCAAAACCGCGCCGATTAGGGGAATTAACAAAGCAGCGGCAATAAGTGTCGAATTATTCACAACGATGACGCGTAGCTATTGAACCGATCCAGGAAGCAAAATATGCGCAGCGCGCGTTGCCACACCCACCGGCAAAGCGGCATGGATACCAAAGTAGAAATTAGCCAGCACAAACAACCATGTCGGCAATAACAAAGCCAACGGCGCTTCGGTAACATTAGCGTTCTTGCCTGTTGCGGGAAGGAAATAGGCCGCTTCGACGACACGCCATATGTAAACCAATGCAATCAAAGAACCGATCACTATCAACGCCGCGACAAACCAGGCATTGTTTTCCAACGCAGCCAAGACCAGATACCACTTACTGACGAAACCCGCTGTAAGCGGTACTCCGATCAGACTCAATCCACTCGCGACAAACGCTGCCATGGTCAACGGCATGGATTTTCCAAGCCCACGAAAATTTTCTAACGCTGCTCCGCCGGTGCGGTATATCACGCAACCGACCGCCATAAACAACGCACCCTTCATCAATGCATGATTAAACACATGCGTTAAAGCCGCCGTAATACCCAGCACAGTGGCGAATCCTGCTCCAATGACCATGTAGCCAATCTGCGCAACACTGGAATAGGCCAACAAGCGTTTTACATCGTCCTGGTAAACCGCTACAACGGAACCGGAGAACACCGCAATCAATGCAAGCGGAATCAGAAGCACATCGAAACGCATAACATCCGTCACAAAATCCAAACCGAACACGCCGAAAACGATGCGTAATAAAATGTACACGGCCGCTTTGGTTGCCGTTGCCGCCAACAATATGGTTGCCGCTGTCGGCGCATAGGTGTATGCATTAGGCAACCATACATGTAGTGGAAACAAAGCCATCTTGACGGCAATGCCGATGATGAAAAACGCAAAAGCGACTTTAATAGTTCGTGTATGCGCCATGTCGGGTAATCGTTCGGACAAATCGCGCATATTCAACGTACCGGTCATCATGTAAAGCAAACCAACGGCGATCAGGATAAATGTCGCACCAATCGTACCAATTACAAGATAGCGGAACGATGCCAGCAATGCGTGTTTAGATCGGCCCAAACTGACCAGTACATATGTGGATAAAGATGAAATTTCAAGAAATACAAACAGATTGAACGCATCTCCGGTAATCGTGATGCCTAACAAACCGGTAACGCATAACAACCAGGCGGTATAAAACAAATAGATGCGATCCGATTCGACTTCTTTTTTAACACTGTCGCGAGCGAACAACAACGCAATCGCGTTAACCGCAGCAATGATAAATAACACGACAACATTTAGTGCGTCGACATAGTATTCGATTCCCCAGGGTGCCGCCCATCCGCCAAACGCATAGGACAGTGGGCCCTGATTCCAAACGATCACCAACAACGCGATGGATATTGCTAACGTAATAAACCCGACGAACGTAGCCAGTGCCCAAGCAAATCCGGACCGGGTTGTCAGCACACACATCGGCGCTGCCAGCAACGGTATTACTACCTGCAGAATGATTAAGTGGGTATGGATCAAGACTCTCGTTCTTGTTTTAAACGGTGTTCAATTTTATCTTCGTTTATCGACCCCCACTCTCGATTGATTCGCACGGCTAGCGCTAAACCCAAAGCCGTCGTCGCGACGCCCACAACAATTGCGGTAAGTATCAGCACATGAGGCAATGGATTCGAATACACCGCCACACCATCACCGACGATAGGCGCTGTTCCACCGCTTACATTTCCAGCCGAGATGTACAACACAAAGACAGAGGTTTGAAAAATATTCAGACCAATTATTTTTTTAATCATATTGGGCTTGGCCATGACGATATAAAAACCGAGCATCATCAATACGATCACGATCCAGTAGTTATAATGCGAGAATATCTTGGCGACCATACTTATCGGTCGCTAATTGTCGCTTACTGAGTTACCGGCAAAGGTATAGAACACCAGCGTCATGACTGACGTAACCGTAATACCCACACCGAGCTCGATGAGCAAAATGCCTAAATGCTGTCCATGCACGGGATCATGGCTCAAATAGTTGTAGTCGAGATAATTACCACCCAAAAGCAAACAGACCACGCCGACTCCGGCGTATAACAAGACACCAATTGCGGCAAATATACGTAGCAGATTCGGGTTGACAACTTTCTCCGCGCGCTCGACACCAAACACCAAGGCATAAAGGATAATAGCGGCACCAAAAATGACGCCCGCCTGAAAACCACCACCGGGCCCGTAATCGCCGTGAAATTGGACGTACAGCGCAAATAACAAAATCAACGGAACCATCAACTTAGCGACAACACGTAGCACAAGATGATGTTCCATTAGCGTTGCGCCTCGGTCGAATCAGTTCGTTGACGGCGACGTCGGCCCAGTAGTGCCAACACACCAATTCCAGCGGTAAATATGACAGTCACTTCACCCAATGTATCGTAACCACGATAACTGGCGAGAACCGATGTCACCATATTCGGCACGCCGATTTCTTTCGGCGATTCGTTTATATAGCGCGGTGCCACATGTTGATGTGCGGGTGCGTTCGGGTCTCCGAAAGACGGCAGATCAAGAGTTCCATACACCAACATTGCGCCGGTTACGCTAACCAGGATCAATGCCAACAACGGTTTTGAATGTACCGCTTCCTGCTTCTTACCTATTAGTGACAGCGCACCCAAAACCAGGATAGACGAGATCCCCGCGCCAACTGCCGCTTCGGTAAAGGCTACATCGACCGCATCGAGCACAACAAACACAGCCGCAGACAACAGACTGTAGATGCCAAACAGCATTGCCGCGGCGAACAAACTACGCAGTTGCGCAATGGCTACTGCTGTTGCAGCGAGAAATCCAAGCAGGACGATATTTATTGCTTGTTCGATTGTTCCAATCCCCCGAATTTTGTGAGCGATCCCGACATGAGCAAGGGTTTGTACTTCCCATGTAATGCCGCTTTTGCCAAGGCGTGGGTCGAAGTCGGACTGGCAAATACTAAAAATATAAAAATAAATATTAGCTTGAGGGCAATCAAACTCAGTCCCGCTTGAAAAATCATACCGATGATAACCAGACCCATGCCCAAGGAGTCCGTGATACTCGCGGCGTGCAAGCGGGTAAAAAAATCCGGGAAACGCAGCAAACCAATGCTACCGGTTACGATAAAAAAGCCGCCCGCCATCAACATGACCCAAGAGACGACATCGGCAAGAATACTCATGTGTCAATCACTCGATTCCGGCAAAGATTGCCGGGATCTTCCAAGATTGCCGTACTCGAAAAACTTCAATACTGCGATTGTGGTAATGAAATTTATCAGCGCATAAACCAAAGCGATATCAAGAAATTCTGGGCGCTCGGTCAGAAATCCGAGGACACCGATTAACAAAACAATTTTTGTGCTGAAACTGTTTACTGAAAGAACGCGATCCCAGACTGAGGGACCGAGAAATGCACGCACCAGAGTGAGTAACATTGCCACTAAAATCGCACAACTCGCGACGATAAACATAGAACTAAAAAGTAAATGAAATCAAGTGGAGTCGCCTATTGTACGAACACGTTCGGTCATTTTACCAGCCAACAGATCATCGCGCGTCTCATCGGTGAGCGCGTGCACTTCAATCCAGTCATCACCCACGTCAATGGATACCGTTCCCGGCGTCAATGTTATGGAGTTGGCGTAGGTCACACGAACGAGTTCAGATAAGTTGTCGGCTTTTATCCAGAATACGCTGGGCGAGATTTTTAATTCCCGGCCCAACACAATTTTTGCAACTTTGATATTTGAGAAAAATATCTCTTTCGCCAGCCACGCCCAGTATTTAACGAAATTAACCGGTTTCAGAACGATACGCACCGGCGACGCATCCACTGCGTCCATGCGTGTGGCGATCACGATCACGAGCACACAAGACGCAACACCAAAGGCGATGATCAGGGCGGTGTAATGACCGGACAGCAGAAGCCAAAACAGCGCCAACGTCATGAATAGGAAAATTACTCGAAGCATGTTTTGTTATATTATTGTTTAAATATCACGTCACAAATGACCTGGATCAATAAACACGCGTTGATTCAACTAATATCGCCGCGAGAGTTCAGCGCAATACAACCTTTACCTCCAGAGATGATTTCATTCTAAGTCATCCAGTATACAAAAATGTGAACTATTCGGCCTCACGCTGGCTGTAGCAAAGAAAACGGGCGCCTAAAGCGCCCGTTTTGCACTCATATCTTTTTTGACACTATTCATCCTCTCGGTGCCAGGGCAATAGACGCTGCAGATTTTGTACCGTTGAATCATCTACCCATGCATCCGTGGAGAAGGTCAGCCCGATTGTAAAGCCCGGTAGATCATCCAATTCTCGATAACGATGCTACCGCTCACCCACTCCCGATTCGATGGTGCGTTCTTCATATTGAGACTGAGGCGGTCGCGTTGACATAAAACAACTGTTTGTAACTATTTGTTTTTTAATCTATTTATTCTATTATTTTTGACTGCGATCCATAGCAACAGCGAACTAAGTCAACGGATTTTAACAGTCGTTTACACCGTAATCGGCATCGATCTGTTAGGGTATTGATACCCCCTGTGTAATGACTAATTATGACTCACGATTCACTAGACGCTTCATTGCCGGACATGACATCCCTCATGACCGGTTTGATTGACGATGCACTTTATCCTGTGCATGAAAGAATCTCCCAGTCAAACGATAACCCCTTGTCTCAAGAAGATCACGACAAGTTGGTTTGTTATCGTACTTCCGCCGACAACGCATTGGATAATTTACTGACTGGAAGCACCGGTGTTAACAGTCTTTTGATCAAGGCGATGACCAATCGTGATAACCCGGCAACCCAGGAAGAAGTTCTTAAAACGCTGTCGATATTGTCCGGTGTCTCACAACTCATGCAGAGCTTACTCATGGTGCGTGACGATGTGGAGTATCTGCTGGAAGAATCGTCCAATCGCACTAAATCGGCAGAAATAGTCGAGATTCAAGCGCTACAATCCGCATCCGCGTAAGCGGAACGGCAATTTCAGAAATCTTGACGATACCCGCTACTGAATAATACCCTGCTGTCTAGCCGCTGAAGGAAGAATAGGTGGCGGTGTTCGCCCTACCTTTGCCGGAACTGTAACCTTTTTCTCCCCTTCACCATTTGCCCCTTGTTCCTCTAACTTTTGACGTTTAGCCGTTTCGAGCTCTTCCAGTTGACGCAGTGTATTTTGCAGTTGTTGTTGTGCTTCGGCCTTGGCGGCTGCTTGCTCGGCAAGACACTCTTCGGTAATGCACTCATCAACAAGGACTTGCTCCGCAGACACACCACCCTCAGGCGGTGTGTTGGTGTATTGAACAACACCGTTCTCGTCCACCCATTTATACACCTCCGCATAAGCCGATTGAAAACTCGACAAGACTGTTAACAACAGACAAAAACTCACTATCCGGCTTGTTGTCATTGCTTGAATAGCTCCTGACATACTTTAATTTAACCCTATTATAGCGCCAACCGCGGCAAGGCTTTAGTTAAATCACTGTTGCACGGACAATCAGATCATGGTCTGCCCGTGGATGATACGATCGAAACCGTTGGCTGCTTTCTTTTCGACAGCCTGGCTTCAACAATAGTTTTTACTCGCTCGCGTTCTTCGTTTTGCAATATTTTACGGGGCGATCGCACGGTTTCATTGCCAAACCCAGCTAAATAAATTGCCAGCTTTACGTTCTGCACGTATTTTCGCTCAGAATCCAGCGCGGTAAGAGGCAACAATTCCTGATTTAGCGCGTATGCGGCGCAGGCGTTTTTCTCCCGTGCCAGGTTGTATAACGTCATCATTTCCTCGGGAAACGCCATCACAATTCCGGCTACATGACCACAACAACCATGCATTACTGACTCGACTACCAAATCATCCTGACCGGCAAATATGGAAAAATCATCACCGACAAGATTTCGAATGTGTGATACACGTCGTACATCTTCAGAAGATTCTTTGATTGCCACAATATTTTGCTCACGCGCGAGACCGGCTACAAGTGCCGGGGTTAAATCAACACCCCAGGTATCGGGATCGTTGAACAACATTATGGGCAATTTCGTAGATTTCGCCACGTGCTGAAAATGCGATAGCAGTTCTTGGTTATCCATGCGATAACTGACCGGCGGGGCGACCATCAATCCATCAACACCTAACCCTTCCATCGCCTTTGCATAGCCGCACGCCTGGGTAGTTGAAAATTCAATCAATCCTGACAATACCGGAACCCGGCCCCGCACCGCGTCCGTCGTTTTGCGCAAGATCAACATTTTTTCGTCGTATGACAGCGTATCGCCTTCACCGATACCACCACACATAATGATGCCACTCGCGCCAAATTCGATGGCACGCTCGACGCCTTGTATCGTTATATCAATATCCAGGGATTCGTCCAACTTAAGCTGGGACGGACACACTGGAAACACACCACTCCAATTAACCCGCATAATTACTCCCTTTTGGCGTCGAGTCGATTGTTAATGCATTTACGGATTTTGCGTAATCAAACTATGTGCTTAATCCAACAAACCCGCTGTTTATCTTTTCGATTTTGGCAATCCCGCTTTCTCCAATGCCTCGGTCCAATGTTGACTGTCCTTGGCATTGACAAATGGCATACGCTCTTTCTCCAGTTTACTGGTCCACTTGGGTGTTTTCGACATAAAAAGCGACATAGAAGACTGCGCCAGTTGCATATGTTTGACAGCCTTCGCCGAACCCTTTGGGTGACGCTCAGCCAAACGCACATGCGCCGCCGCCTTAACCAATTCGATTCCTACCGGATAACGTGGGTCGCCGGGTTTACGATATAACTGACCTAACACCTTTAACGCAGCGGCATAATCTTTCACACAATAGTGTGCGAAAGCCAGTGACCAGTAAAACCAATCTGGTTTGCGCAACGCACGCTCCAGCATCTCTATCGCGCGCAAGTGTTCACCCAGATAAATTAACGAATCCCCCATATCAGCGACAAAATCCGGTCGTTGATTTAGCTTTTCCGTTCGATCTTCATATAACTCCAGCGCTGATTCATAAGATTTTAGACAATCTGCGGTGTCACCCGAGTACAACTGGCAATAAGCAAGATCCCAGTGGTTGCTGTAATCCTCGGCATCCAGACTAACCGCTTTATTGGCGGATTTTTTCGCCCTGGTCAACAATGCTTTGTCCACTGCGCCTTCCCGATTCGCAGCAATCGTTGCTTGAACGTAAGCCAAATAACCGTGAGCACGCGCAAAGTTTTTATCGTGCTTTATGGCTTTAGAGAAACATTCTTGTGACTCTTCCATTTTGTGCGGATCGCGACCATCGTAACAACGCTCTCCATCCAGATAACATTGAAAAGCATCGTGGTTATAATTTTGGGCCATTAGTTTTCTCCAGTAAGTTAGACTGCGTTTTGGGTGGAACCGGAACTAACACGTACCGGCAATCCCGCAACCTGCAGGTCATTTAGCCAATCTTGTTGCAGTGTATCCACTTTGATCAAGTTACGTTCACGTTCATCATACAGCGTCCAATGCGGGCGATGTTTTAAAAACTGATTCATTTTGTCCCGAGCAACGTCGAGATTATTCAATCGTACCTGCACGGCAACGGACACCAATAACGCATCAACATTATCATCGGCAACGTATAATAATTCCTGCGCTGCTTCCACGTATTGACCTTTCATGTAATAAGCAAATCCGTGCACCCAGGAATACCAGCTCGGAAATAAAGGATTTAATGTTTTTGCACGTTCTATGATCGGAATTGCTGACTCGACATCGCCTAGCTGGATAGACAAGTCAGCCATATCGACCAACAAATCCGCGTCATTGGAGTTCAGTTCCACAGCGCGGCGATAAGCATCTTTTGCGCGCTCCGTATCGCTTTTGGCTAACAAAACCTGTGCCCAATCCCAATAAATTCCGTAGTCGTCCGCCTCTAATGTCAAAGCCTTGCGCACATACTCCTCGGCATCCTTCAAATAGTAATTCACGCGAGAGGAATCGCGCATCACCGCCAGGCGCATGGTTGTATAACCAAGAAAGCCCCACGCACGGGCAATACCAGGGTCACGTTCCACCGCAATACGTAACAAATCGATAGTCGTTTCCAACGCGCTAACATCGTCGTGCACATAGCTGTGAACCCCACGCAGATAAAGTTCATAGGCGCTCATATCGCCTACGGATTTACCTAACACGCGTTTCACTTCAGCTGATTCGACACGTATGGCCAGGGTCGAAATAATTTTCTGCACAATATCTTCTTGCAGATTAAAAAAATCCACGAACTTTCGGTGCGATCGTTCCGCCCATAATTCAAAACCGGTAGTCGCGTCGATTAAACGCACGGTAAGCTGCACCTGATCACCTGACTTGCGTACACTGCCGGTCAGGATATAACGCACCCCCAACTCCGCGCCAAGCTGTTCAGGGGTAGGTTGCTTGCCTTTGTAAGACCGGGCTGAATGGGGTGAGATAACAAACAACGCGCTAAACCGCGACAACTCTGTTGTCAGATCGTCGGTTAAACCATCACAAAAATATTCCTGTTCCGGATCGCGGCTATTATTTTCAAACGGCAAAACCACAATGCTCGGTTTGTATTGCGCGGGACGTAACTGAGTTACTCGTTGTGGTTGTTTCTCATTAGCCGCGATTTCGCTACGCCATACCTGCATGGGTTCGCGAATATTTTTAAGGTGATGAAAACCGAAATCGATAAAACGGCGTTGAAGTTCAATGCCAATGGAATCAAATACATCATTCGATAAACAGATACCACCCGGCTCCGCCAGACCTTCAAGACGCGCAGTGATATTCACGTCTTCGCCATACAACATTTCGCCTTCCACCAGCACATCACCGACGTGTACACCGACGCGCAAATGCAAGGCAATTTCATCGTTGTTCGAGGTTGGGGAACCTGTTTGCTGAATCGCAAGTGAGCAGGTGACCGCATCGTTAAGATCGGCGAATTCCGCCATCATGCTGTCGCCGGCGACACCAAACATACGACCACTATAATTGCGGGTACATAAACCAACGTCGTGTCTGCGTGTGGTCAGGGCGCGCAAAGTGCCCTCTTCGTTTGCGCCCATCAATCGACTGTAACCCGCCACATCAATTGCCAGAATCGCTACGCGGCGACGCTCCACTTTAACTCCCTCCACTTTCGCGCTGGTAATAACGCCAGATTCGGCGTTACGAGGTAACTCTATGATTACCATGGGATTATTACAGATTTCGGGGGTGCGGGCCATATTGGGGTGTATTCTGCCGTGAAACCGCACTGCTTTTCTGTGAAAAAATCCACAAAAGCCGTGTCAAGAGCAATTATTTTAGAGAAGCCAGAGAATACAAATACGGAAAACGCACGAATTAACCTTCAATAGAAATCGCTGCCACAATAGCTACTGACTCAAGTAAAAAACCTCGTGTGAAAGTCACACGAGGTTTTTATCAAGTACTTAGTGCGGAGAGCCTAACGAATTCCCTAGCTATGGCGTCACCACTTTAGTCATTTCCATCATAGTATTTCGAGTTGCGTCGGTCTTATGACGGCGTTTGAAGGCAACTGTTGTGCCACCGTTTAGTTCCGGCGCAATCCACCAAGTACGAGTGCTCCAAGAATCTGCACACACCACTTTATACGTGTCAAACTCGCCGGCAGGAACGGTAACCCGCACCTGTTCCTTTACTTTGCACGTGCGCCTACCGGACAAGGAGTCGCCGTTAGTGTATTTTCCCTTAAAATTGTAACTAAACTTATTTTTTAACTGCATCGGCCAAGGACTGCCCTTGGTTTTGGTAATTGTCTGTGAACCACTCTTCCCGTTACAGTTCTCCCAATTTAATGTTGGCGCGAAATCAAACTGCGTATTCGTATAATTACAGCCATTACTCCCCTCAACCGAGTATTTTTCGTCGTCAACTGACACTGTTTTAGCAATATAAGGTTCCCCATCTCTCGTCCAATGCGATTCTAAACCAACCACTTCATCGGCCAGTTTACTAGCCGGAGACAACGGTTGACTAACCGATCCTTCCTCTAACGCAAATGTGTTACTTGCGAATGTTAATAAGAAAGAAGTGGCCAGAAGAGACCGAATATCACAGCTATGTTTTTTACTAGAAAATTGTTTTGATCGAAACATTGTTATTTCTCCTAAGTTTAAAAATAGAGCAAAAACAAACTTAGTCGAATAGGAAAAACTTTGATGTGGGAAATCCCACATTAAATGCAGGTGCGATCTCGGTCGGAAATATTTTTTACTGGATACCTGCCTCCGCAGGTATGACGAGAACGATTTAGACCCCCGTGTAGGAGCCGCACCCCGCCGCGACAATATTTTTGTAGGAGCGAGCTCGCTCGCGAATCAGTATCAAAATTTCTTGTAGGAGGGGCGCCTCGCCGCGATAAAGTTATCTTGTAGGAGCGTGTGGCAACCGCCATGGATGACAGCTTCATACAAAACCCCGCAAATCATTTTCTACTGTTGACAGCCAATTGGCGCTCGCCAGCCTCATCACAAAATCACCGGAACAAAACCCAACGTGGCAATTGCCACATACAAAAAAATCTTATTTCCGTAAATTGCGCACTATCGGTTTAGCGGGGGAAGAATTAATTATCGCTAGCGCCGATAAAATTCATTTAATCAAATAGGAGATAGAAAATGATTAAGCATACTTTACTACCATTAGCGGCCTGCACAGGTCTACTGTTGTTCGGTACCGCTTCCGCGGTGGAACTTATCGATGTTGATAGCGCACCGTAAAGTTATGTTAAGAAAGTCGTATTTCATGATCCCGATACAGGTGAGCAAACCGAGAAGTATCAATTTGGTTCCCGGGGCGTGATATGGCGCGCCGAATCATGGAATCGGATATTTGCGGCCTATGGACTGGAGTTCAATGCTGATTTTGTCGATGACGTACCGAAAAGCTATTGCTGGCTCGTTGAGGTGAAAAATGAAAACGGTGAAAAAGAAACGGTGATGAGGTTCAACGACAGGGATTCGACTATTTGGTCACCAGAATCGTTGAATCGCATACTAGGTGCCTATGGCGTATCACTGGATCCGGAAATGATCGCAGATCTACCTGACGGATATGCGACCTTAACTGACGTAGTCAACGACGACGGCGAAACAGAACAGGTTGTCGATTTCGGTAACGACAACGTGATCTGGTATGCCCGCACGTTCAATCAAATACTCTCAGCTTATAACTAATCCTTCTCTACTCCTCTTACATTTGGGGGCTTCGGCCCCCTTTTTTTGCTCATTTAGTGTGATGTAAAACTCAGCTGCACAAGCATTTGAACGCATCAGTCATGCGTGCTGGAATTCTGCCAAATCAGTAAAATTAGTGCGATAAGAGTCGACTCGACACAGTTCCAAGAATTGCTCCGATTAATGGCCCAACCACCAATGTGTAGTTAATCGCGGCGCCCTTCGAAATAGCGGCCCAAACCCATATCATCAACATTCCAACCATCAGACCGCCAACAAAGATGTTCTGGGAGTATCGCCGATTCGGAATAATCAACCCAGCCAGCCCGCCGCATATTCCATACACAATCATCCCTTCCAAAATTGCAGGTATACCGCCCCCAGAAAGATCAAGCCCCAGTGTAATCAGCAATCCATAGATCGCACCTATCAACAATCCAATGATACTCTGTTTGGTAGAACCTTTCTTAAAGCTTCTCCAAAAACCACCTGTCCGTACGATCTTGAGCTGTTTTCGTAACCCCGTAGATTGTTCTAACGCCGTCGTGAGTTGACTGAATCCGAGATAATCGTCTTCCGTAAAATCGACGTATTGTCGATCCGCTAACAGCAGCGGCAGTTCGCACGCTTCGGCAAGGATTGGATAAATTTCCTTGTTATTATTTTGCGCAAAAACTATTTCCTTTTTTACGAAAGGGGAATTTATCGAAGCAGGCGTTAGTATTACGATAAGACCAGTTGAGGAGCGTAACGCATCTTCAAGCGCGTTGTCCCAAACTCGACCGGGTTCGATATCCTGCGTATCCAACCAAATATCCACCCCTGCCTGGGTCAAATTATTTGCTAGATCTTGTACAAATTCCGAATCAGCTCTGCTGTAGCTTATGAAGTATTTTTTTGCTTCAACGCTCATCGCAACACATGCCGTTCCCAATACTGTCCTGCGGCCAAATGATCGATGACTTGAAGATGACTACTATCCAGAAACTTCGCAGTGGATTCATCACGTTCGAATTCGTAAACAAATGCGAGAGATCGCGTTTGTGGCTGGATTTTCTTGTTACGCAACTCTTGTGGGAGAACGTCGGACCCTTCACGCAACAAGTCTTGCATATGTTCCGGGGATGTTTCGCTGGCAGACGTTTTGACGCTCCTGTGAGTTACCGCGAATATGATAACCCGATATCGCCCCGGTTTAGATTTCAATAGTGCAGTGATGTAGTTTGCGATACTAAGGTCTTTTTTATCGATGGATTCAAAAGCCCAACGATCATGGCCGGTTTTCGGTACACCGCTGTCGTCGATGCTTTCCAATTGCGTAACTAATGCAAATCCGTCATCGTGAATAGCATATGCTGACCAGGAATACATTTCGGCTTGATTCATAGCCTGTTCCAATCGATCAAACACGTCACCCAGTGTGTCAAATTCTTCGAATAAGAGCTGTTGTGGAAGTCTATATCGTGATGTCCATTTTGGAATTGGGCGAGGTAGTTGTTCAATTTCAAGCGATTCTGATGGCTCCGGATCTATCGTCTCGGTCCCATTATTCGACCCACGCGGCCGCTCCGGTGGTTCAGTCGAAATTGGAGATTCTGTTACGTCTGTACCATTTCCCGACGAACTTAATTCACGGTCCCAAGGATTCTCGGGTGCTTTAAAACGTGCTGGTCCCCCTTCGAGTCCACCCACCCCAGCGAAATTTAACCAATATCGACCAGGCTCTAAAGCGTATCCAATATGGCCCGTCAGAAATTCTACATCTTCGACTGTGAGCTCTCTTCCGTTGATCACGACACCTGAATCACCGGCTGATGCGTTGCGTTGCACAACCCCTAAATCTAAGCCCGGCCTTACATATTGCCAACCACCCTCGTTTTCAAGCCCAAACAATCCGGCTTTAGCGTCGTACCAATATTTGTTGCCATCTGAAATAGGGAAGCCGATACTGATGAGTTCGTTGAATCGCTGTGTGGTGATTACGGCACTATTGATGGACACTGACAATGCATCAGATCCCAACACCGCTGCAGGTGAGTAAGCAGCGAATACCAATACAACAGTCGAAAAACCCTTAAAGAACGGCGAGAGTAAACTGTTAGAAAAGCTCAATGTCTTTTTTATCGGGATCAGTTTTAGGACTCTTCGGTTCGTATGTTCGTGGTACGTTTAGCGTAGGTTGATTCCCTTTGGTGTTACCAGCGCCACTATTCGTATCGGGTGGATCATATCTATTGGTATCTGGTTTATTGACATCAGGTGGGTCGTATTTATTTTTATCATTCTTTCTTCGATCCTTTTTTCTATCTTTCTTATCCTTATCGTAGACTTCCTTTAAGATAATCGCTGTACCTACGCCAATCGCAATATCACGAAGCAACGTTTTTCCTTTCGCTTTGCCCGTTTCAAAGTCGTAACGCTGACGCCACTTGGTTCGTTTTTGGATCTTTTTATTTGAGACACTATCAGGTCCTTTTATTCCTTTACTGGTTAAAACTGCATCTTGTCCGGCATTAATTGTTACAGCGCTAGCAGCGCCAGCCACAAGTGAGGCACTAATCGCTCCACTGAGAACTGTAATCTCGGTTTCTTTGTTTGATACACTCATATGGTATTTAGTGTCACTCACACCAGTTCGCGTTTCAGCATGGGGGGTATTAATCCAATGAGCGCAATTTCCATTATCGCCATAAAGATTCCCCTCCTGAAAATCCGAAACAGCGATTTGACAGGCAGATTGACCGTTTAAAAACTCAATACGCGCAGCACTTTTTGATTTTGTTAGAACATGATCGTTGTTGCGAAACGCCATTCGCTCTCTGATGTTCTGACTATTGACGAAAACTTTCTTTCCTGCTGGCTTGATAAGACCGATTTCACCATTTTTGTGTCGCATGGAAAAATGGGGATCGGTGTTTTCGTCAAGCTCAATAATGCTAAACACTTCTTGAGCACGCAGGGTGACACCAGCTAGTACAACGATTGTAATAGCAGCGGACATGGTTCCAATCAACCATCGCTTTAGTGTCATCCTTTTCACTACCTCCGCTTAGTGTCAATTAAGCTTACACTAAATCAAACCCTTATTTCCTCCCCCAAATGGATGATGTTTTCATATTTCTTTTGTGTAATGATTTACTTCGCTTCTATCAAGCCTATTGACGATTTTTCACCCATGGATGGTCTTGAAGCATGTGAGTTATCTCAAAACCAAGCTAATTGGCGGCCTATCGCGAATTTGTACAATTCGCGCGAGTCTGTTTGTTTGCATAGTCGGTTTTCTTGTTACCGGGTGCACCTACATACCCAACATCCAGTCAAAATTACTACTCGGGGAAGAACACTACAGACATGGTCGTTATTCTGAGGCAGAAAAGACTTGGCGGACGGGTCTAGAAGAGTTAGAACACACGTCGCATGATAAAAACACTGTCGCAAACTACCATGCCGGTCTGGCCAAGGTGTACGAAGGTATTGGTTACTTTGATCGCGCTGCACAGCATGCGACTCAATGCCTTGAAGGAGATAATGATCGTGCAAATATCTCCCAAGCTGCCTGCATAATAATCCTGGGTTCAACATATCGTCGTCAAGGGCGATACGGATTATCCGAACGGTATTTGGAAGATGCCGCTAAAACAATCGATGACTCCAACAATCACCACTTAAAAAGCGATCTTTATCGCAATTTGGGTGCCCTCGCTCAGTCCAGAAAACAATCCGATCAAGCGAATAATCACTACAACAATGCGCTATACGAAGCAGACATTGCACAAGATAACTTTCGTCGAGCGCAGGTTCTAAACAATCTTGGTGGCGTATACAAAAGCAAGGCTCAATATGACTTAGCCGAAGAACATTACACACAATCTCTCGACATTCGCTCGATGCTCAAGGACCGAGCTGGATTGGCAAGCACATACGGCAACTTGTGCACACTTCAATACCGATTGGGTGAGATAACCAAGGCATTAAAACTATGCCATCGTTCATACAAGTTAGCGCGCAAAGTCGGTGCATTGCAACGAGAGGCTAACAGTCTTAACAATCTTGCAGCTATCTATCGACGGCAAAACAAGTTTGATCCGGCGCTGCGAAGCTACGAAAGATCATCCACAATCAAGCAACAAATTAATGACCTACCGGGGCTGGCACGAACACTAAACAATATTGGAGAAATTTATTTATCGCGCAACGAATTATCCACAGCGCTTAGATTTCTCGAACGTTCAATACAAGTCTTACAAGAAATCAACGATCGCAGCGGCCAAGTAGCTAGCCTGGTCAACATAGGTCTCATACATGAAAAGCAGAAATTCTATCGTGGCGCACTTAAGGCTTACTCAAAAGTATTGATGATTCAATCCACTCGCGACGAATCAGAGAAGCTGTGGCGAATATATGGCAATCTCAGTCGTATTCAACAGCAACTAGGCAATCAAAACGCTGCCGTTTTTTACGGCAAGCAAGCTGTTAATACGATCCAATCTATTCGACGATCTGTAAAAAAAACATCTGGGGCATCCGAAAAGTCTTTCCTCAAAGACAAGCTATCTGTTTATGAGAATCTAGCCAGCCTACTGATAGACGAGGGTAGATACTCAGAAGCGGAGCGAGTTCTAATGATGCTCAAACAAGAAGAATTTTTTAACTACATCTCGAGGAGTCTGTCCGAAAAACCCGATTCTCTACTCCTCGACAACACCGAAACAGAATTTGTCGATGGATACTTAGAAATCAGCGACACATTGGCAATTATTGGTCGAGAAATAGAACGACTATTAGACACTCTCCAGTCACGTGATCTGACTGATGAGGAAAATCAACTACTAGCCAATCTTGAAAACGACCGTACAATCGCCGAGCAACAATTCACCCGCATACTTCAGCAAATTGATGATCATCTCTATAAAACAGAATCTGATCTCAGTATTGACCTGAAAGAGACCGAACGACTGGCGGTAATGATGTCTGAGTTAGAACGGCGATCCGTATTGGTTACCTATCTCGCTTTGGACGATAAACTGCGTATTTTGATAATCAGCCCAGAGATTCGTATCCATTACGATGTCGACATCACGAATAAGAAACTAGAACAACTTGCCTTCACGTTTCACCGAGCAATCAAATCCAAAAATGAGCATACACTGAAATATGCGCAAGAATTGTATGGATACCTGTTCGAGCCTATAGAGAAGGATTTAAAAGACCTAGAAGCAGAAGTCGTGATGGTGAATCTCTATCGCGGACTTCGGTATATCCCGATTGCCGCACTGCATGACGGTGAAAAGTTCGTCGCAGAAAAATTCGCGCTGTCAAATTACACTAACAAGTCACTAGATCGTCTGCGCGAAAGTCGCTCTCCATTTTGGAGTGTCGCTGGATTCGGCGTAAGCAAAGCTTTCCCGGGATTCGATGAGTTGCCTGCTGTAGAAATGGAATTGGATAACATTGTGCAAGTAACATCACAATCGGATGATCGCGTTGGAGTGATGCCCGGTGATGTTTATATGGACGAGCGGTTTACAGACCAGCAACTTAGGCTTTCTTTGAATCGAAAGTATCCGGTCGTCCATATCGCCACGCACTTTGACTTAAAACCAGGAAAAATAGAGGATTCACGACTCTTACTGGGTACTGGTGATCCATTAATGTTGTCTGATCTACAAGATCCGAGTTATCGACTAGGCCAGGTAGATTTACTCACTTTGTCGGCCTGCGAAACCGGTGTAAATGATGTATTAAATGATGGCTCTGAGATAGAAGGATTCGCGGAACTCGCGCAGAGAAAAGGCACTAAATCAATACTTGCTACACTCTGGAAAGTATCGGATCGGAGCACCGCCGTTTTTATGTCGGAGCTATACAAACGACTGGCGGATCGCACTTTGACGAAAGCGCAGGCATTAAAACAAACACAAGAAACATTCATCTGCCCAGAAACCAATGCCAATAAGAATAAATGTGCGGATGGTTCGAATAAGTTTGCAAACCCATTTTACTGGGCACCGTTTGTTCTAATCGGGAATTGGATCTGAATGCATCAATCTGATAAATGAACAAACTAATGGAAAGAATTGACTGTCTAAGCTCTCAACAACAAACCGTACAAGTAGTTGTCACAAGAAACCCCGTCAAAGCGGGGTTTCTGCGATTTATTGGATTCTCAGACTGTTTAGACATTTACAACTACACAAGACATTTAACCTCTATTTCGACACCACTTGCGCGTCCGCTTCAGTCAGATTCGAATCAATATGGGACACTTCATACTCGATACTTCGTATAGCTATCGAGTAACCCAAAAAAATGAGAGCAACGAATCCAACAACAATCCATGAACCGGCCACATGATTCCAATCTGATCTAAATTCCTCTGGTCGATTTTCTTCCATGACAGCACCTCCTTAATCTCTCCACCATGTGAGATTAAATTTATCTCTTTACAAAAATAAATGATGTGCTTTTCCCCACACGCATTAATTTTGTAGGAGCGCCCCCTGCCTTCGCAGGGGGTCGCTCCTACATAAAACTCTAATTTAGGAAGGCAACTTGGTAACCGAATTCCTCGGCTTCGTGAGTGAGCCATTCCCACAGAGCAAGGCCGAAACTGCGGTAGACATAGACATCGAAACCATCGTCGATGGTATTGATAAGCACTGTCAGGTGTCCAAGCGTGGTGGAGGCGCAGTCATTGATTTTCATCGATTCGACATCGATAGGAGAACCTTTGCACAATAATTCCGCGGTAGCGGGGCCGGTTAACCGGACAACCGTTCGCGCATGACTTAAATCGGTCACGGTAGCACCGGATTCCGCTAAAGTGTTACGCAGACCACCGATCAAATCTTCCGGTGCGGTGGTTGCGGACTCCACCAGCCACATGCCGGGGCCGTTCCACATTAAACGCACACCTTTGCCCTGACTGCATCGGTTGGCCGTAAGGTTGGGTTCCGGGCCATAGCCGCTTAATAGTTCCGTCAACTGGGCATTGTCGGGCGCGCCGTTTATCTGCGCAAGGGTGCTTGGCTGGCGTTCCTGTAAAACAACACCCGCACCTCCACGGCCGTCGCCCGCGAACTCACCGGTGGTTACATGGGTATCAAGCGCTGACGTTCTGACTGTATTAACCACGGCAACGTTCTCCTTCGGGATCGATAAATACATGATGCACCACTTTGACGGGTACGTTTTTGCCGGCCAGCGGGGACGACGCGTATAACACCTTGTCTTGATCGCGGTATTGATCGGCGTTTTCTATCAATGCCAGGGCGATATATTTTTCAATGTTCGGGCTATAACATTGCGAACTGATATGACCCAACATTTTGATTGGCGTCGGCGCGTTCGGATTCTCCACCACATGCGAACCCCTCGGAATTTGCTCGCCGGATTCGGAAATCAAACCGACAAAGGACTTACGTCGCTCCGATTGCAAAGCCTCGCGTTCCAATGAGCGTTTGCCAATAAAATCCGCATCTTTTTTCTGCATACCGGCAAAACCAAAATCCGCCGGAATGGTGCGGCCATCGAGTTCCGCTGCTACAACATGGCCTTTTTCGATACGCAGTATGCTCAATGCTTCCGTACCATAAGGCGCAATATCGAATGGCTGACCGGCATTGATCACGGCTTGCCATACGGCTTCACCGTAATCCGATGGCATGTGAATTTCGTAGGCCAATTCACCGGAAAAGGTAATACGAAAAATACGTACCGGCATACCGGATATGGTTGTTTCGATCAAGCCCATGAATGACAAGGCGTCGTTGCTGACATCAGCATCGTCGACCGCCGCTGCCAGCACGTCGCGTGCATGAGGCCCGGCCAGGGCCATACCGCCCCATTGATCGGTAATCGACGTCAAATGCACATCCAACTCGGGCCAGACGGTTTGCGCATAGTATTCAAGATGCGCCATAACCGGGCCGGCGTTGGCCGTGGTGGTTGTCATGTAATACTCATTCTCGGCAACACGAGTAGTGGTGCCGTCATCCATCACAAACCCGTCTTCGCGCAACATCAAACCGTAACGCGCTTTGCCGACCGCAAGTTTTTTCCAACGGTTGATATACACTCGCTCCAGAAATTCCGCCGCATCTTTGCCCTGAATTTCGATTTTCCCAAGCGTCGTTACGTCGACGACACCGACTTTTTCGCGCACATGTTTGGCTTCACGCCAAATCGTGTCCCACAGACCTTCACCGGGAAGCGGATAGAATTGCGCCCGTTGCCATAACCCGACGTTGACCATTTGCGCGCCATTACGAATATGCCAGTCGTGCATGGGCGAGCGTCGTAGTGGCATGAAGTGCTCGCCAACCTCGTCACCGGCTAACGCACCCATGGTGACCGGTGAAAACGGCGGGCGGAATGTTGTCGTGCCGACATCCGGAATCGGACGCGCCGTGGCATCCGCCATAATCGCGAGGCCGTTCACGTTACTGGTGCGACCCTGATCGGTACCCATACCCAGAGTCGTATAGCGTTTAAGGTGCTCGACCGAGGTGTAGCCTTCACGCGCCGCAATTGCGACATCTTTGGCGGTGACATCGTTTTGAATATCGACGAAACGTTTGCCGGAACCCGGAACCTGCCATAGGGCTTCGATGTTGTACGGATTGTCGCTGGCATCCGGAATCGGAAACTCTTCACCGCTATCAAAGTCGGTTTGTGCCACGCTGGCAACGCCTGCATCGCGACCATCGCGCAGACATCCGGCGAGCGAAAATTCACCGCGTGCCGCACCAGTCGATTGCTCGGCCTGCCGGGAAATATCCGGGACAAAAGCCGCCAACTCATTATCGAAACGCAACTTACCCTGGGATTGCGAGAATAAATGCACGGTCGGACTCCAACCACCAGATACGCAAACCAGATCACACTCGATACGCCGTGAGCTGCCACGCACTTCCCTGCCATCGAATTGCTGAACACTCACCGCACTGACCGATTTTTTACCACGGGCAGAGGCGACTACGTGACCACGCAATATTTCTATGCCACTCAAATCTAAATCCTGTGGCGCAGTCGCGTTTGTGCGTGAGTCCACAATGGCCGCCACTTCAGTGCCAACATGCTTGAGGGCGGTGACGGTTTCATATCCGGAATCGTTGTTGGTGAAGATCACCGCACGTTGGCCACAACGCACAGCATGTTGGTGAGCGTACGCCCGCACCGCCGAAGCCAGCATGACACCCGGCACATCGTTACCCGAAAACACAACCGGTCGTTCGATCGCACCGGTGGCGAGCACTACGCGTTTGGCGCGTACCCACCAAATACATTGACGTGGTTGATGCGCCGCCGGTTGAATTTCATGATCCGCCGTGCGTTCGGCCACGGTCACCAGGTTTTGATCGTAATACCCAAACGCCGTTGCACGATTTAGTACACGCACGTTGGGATTCGATTGCAATGTTTGAACGGTTTGCGCCACCCATTCCGATGCCGGTTTGCCGTCTATTTGCTCATCGCTACAACGCAATGCGCCGCCCCAGGAGTTGTTTTCATCGACCACCATCACACGGGCGCCCCGTGCCGCAGCGGCGCTCGCCGCCATCAAGCCGGCGGGTCCACCGCCAACCACGAGCACATCGCAATGCGCGAAACGTTTTGCATAAGAATCGGGATCGGGTTCGCTTGCCGCACGACCCAAACCGGCCGCTTTGCGAATAAAGTCCTCGTATTTATGCCAATACGACGCAGGCCACATAAATGTTTTGTAGTAAAAACCCGCGGGCAAAAACTTGGACATGAGGTTGTTAACCTCACCCACGTCCTTGTCGACGGAAGGCCAGGCATTTTGAGATTTCGCAACCAAGCCGTTAAATAATTCAATCTGGGTAGCGCGAACATTAGGTTCCTGGCGGTTTCCACTACGCAATTCGACCAGGGCGTTCGGTTCCTCTACACCAAAACTCAATACACCACGTGGCCGGTGGTATTTAAAACTACGTCCAATCACACGTACGCCATTGGCAAGTAAAGCTGACGCCAGGGTGTCGCCAGCGTAACCTTCGTAGCTTTTATCGTCGAAGCGGAATCGTAATGGTTTACTACGATCAATTTTGCCGCCACTGGTGTGACGATAAGGTTGATTACTCATGGATGTCGGCTCCTAAATCCGCCTGAGGTGGACCCGAATCAAGCATTTCATGAGTCCAGGTATTACGTTTTACTTTTAACCATCGACGGCATCCCGCATTGTGGTGCCACCATTCCGAATGTGGGCCACGCGGGTTATCACGCAGGTAAATATGATCAAGCCACTCGTCCTGCGAACAGGTTTCAGGGTTGGGACGTTTCACCGTGGCATCGCCGCCGTAAGTAAATTCGGTTTGCGCTCGTTCGCCACACCAGGGGCATTTGATTAATAGCATAATGAGATTACCTGTTATTTATTTGCTCTTTCGCGAATAATGTTTTCGCGAGCAAGCTCGCTCCTACAAAAAAGAAGAACATATGTTTCCATCAATGCGACTTAGGCGACGCGCCGACGCCCTTTTCGTCAATCAAATAACCCTTATGAAACCGGTCCAAGGTGAATGCGGCGTTCAACGGGTGCGGTTCGTCATTGGCGATAGTATGGGCGAACACCCAACCGGAACCCGGTGTGGCTTTGAAGCCGCCATAACACCAACCGCCGTTCATGTACAAACCTTTGATCGGCATCTTGCAAATAATGGGACTGCCGTCCATGGTCATGTCCATGACACCGCCCCATGTGCGCATCAAACGCAAACGGCTGACGCATGGAAACAAGGTTACAGCTGCCTGAACGACATGCCCGATCAAGGGCAGATTGCCGCGCTGCGCATAGGAGTTATAAAAATCTAGATCACCGCCGAAAACTAATTCGCCTTTGTCGGTCTGACTAATGTAACAATGCGCGGCGCCGGATGTGACCACTGTGTCCAACATCGGCTTGATGGGTTCGGTGACCATGGCCTGCAACACATGGGATTCCATGGGCAATCGCATATCCACCATGGCGGCAATACGCGAGCTGTTCCCGGCAACCGCAAATCCGATTTTTTTCGCGCCGATATAACCACGCGAGGTTTCAACTCCGACAACTTTATCGCCGTCACGGCGTATGCCGGTGACTTCGCAATTTTGAATGATGTCTACACCATGCGAATCGGCACCACGGGCATAACCCCAGGCAACCGCATCGTGACGCGCGGTGCCACCACGCCGTTGTATCAACCCACCCATCACCGGGTAACGGGTCTGATGGGAGCAATCCAGCAACGGTACCATTTCCTGTATTTGCTCACGAGTGAGAGTTTCCGCATCGATACCGTTCAATCGCATGGTATTGCCCCGGCGCGCGAACGCATCCAGCTGCGGGTCGCTGTGAGCAAGATTTAATACACCACGTTGACTCACCATTTGGTTAAAGTTTAATTCCTGGGACAGACCTTCCCAGAGCTGCATGGCTTTTTCGTAAAAATGCGCATTCGGCTCGATCATATAATTCGAGCGAATAATGGTGGTATTACGTCCTGTGTTGCCGCCGCCGATCCAGCCTTTTTCGATAACAGCAACATTGGAAATACCGTGTTCCTTGGCGAGATAGTAGGCTGTCGCGAGGCCATGCCCTCCGCCGCCGATAATCACAACGTCGTATTCCGGTTTAGGATCCGGGCTACGCCAGGCTTGGGGCCAGTTTTTATGATCGGTAAGCGCATTACGCGCCAGACTGAAGATCGAATATTTCACTGCCGATACCCGATAAAATTGTTTGGGGCGCGGACTCTAACTCACGATAAATCCCAGACAAAACAATAATTAGAAAAATTTCTATCTTTTATTAGTACAATTTATAATATAACTATGACGGAACTCGGATTTGATCTCAAGACGATGCGCGTTGTAGCGACTCTTGCGCAAAGCGGCAGTATGACGATAACGGCGCGTCAACTCGGTATGACGCAACCGGCCATCTCGCACACCATCAAAACCCTGGAGGATCAATACAACACGGAATTATTCGACCGGCGTTTACGCCCGATCCGTCCTACCGCAACCGGCGCCTTGCTGGCGGAGCGCGCCCGCTATTTATTGGCCGAGGCCGAGGAAACCGACAGATTGATTCGCTTCGCGGATCGCTCGACCGTGCCACAGATCAATGTCGGTTTTGTCGATTCGTTTTCCGTCACGGTTGGCCCGAAGTTAATCGATGCGTTGCAGGACCAGGCTCAGCAGATTTCCATGTGGGCCGGCATTTCACCGGGACTGGAAAGTGACCTCATGCAGCGCAATCTGGACGTTATCGTGACACCGTCGCCTATGTCCGATATCGCTGACCTTGAAAACACACGTCTGTACCAGGAGCCTTATATTCTTATTGTGCCAAAACGCAAGGTGCAAAAATCCCATACTGTGTCATTGCAAGACCTGGCCTCGACGCGGCCATTAGTCCGCTATAGTCTGCGTTCGCGTATCGGCGCGCAAATCGATCAACATCTAAGGTGGCTGCGGATCGAGGCGTCTTCGCGTCTGGAGTTTGACGGCAGCGAAGGCGTTGTATCCATGGTGGCTGAAGGACTGGGATGGGCAATCACTACGCCGCTTTGTCTGATTCATGCGCGAGCTTTCCTGAACCAGATCGATTCCCTGCCAATGCCGGATCCGGGATTCAGCCGAAGTCTGTATCTGGTAAAGCACAAGGATGAATTCGCCGGTTTTCGGCGCAAACTGGTGAAACAGACTCGCTCCATACTGGGCCGCATGATGGCGAGTGACTTGACCGCAAATCATCAATGGATGGCAAAACACGTTGTTATCACCTGAAACTCGTATTTTTTTTCGAAAACCTCATCCATATGGATGAGGTTTTTTCATTTTTGTTGGTATACAGTAGGTCTCACTAGCTAACTAGCGTAGTACGGCGGGAAGGAAAACGAGTCAGGTGATACCGGGGGGCATCGCCTGGCTCCGGCTTTTTGGATTCAAATCTGGCACGTCATCGGGCCGCTCCCAAATTAGCAATCGGCATTTGGCTGTCAGCAGTCAAATTTGGCCATCGCTTCTCTTTGTGAACGCTGAAAACTAAGCGCCAAGCGCCCTAACTCCTGGATTCTTCGCTGCGCTCAGAATGACCGCCCAAATAAGCCATTGCAATACCCATCTCGCCAGCAAGCTCGCTCCTACCCGCCTCTTGTTTTAAACAAAAAACGGTAGTGTAGGAACTAACTTACTCGCGAAAAGTATCAATCGAACAGCTGATAGCCGACAGCTTTTCTCCTGTGGCGATAATGAACGTATCCAGTGACAATTTCATTCCGCACTATGACTGATCCAATGACGTGCCGCTTCCAGCATTTCCCGCAAAGCTGGACGCACGCGATCGGCCAGCGACTCGCTGTACTTGTACGGTGATTCCGGATCAGCATAAGTCGCTTGGGACAGTTCCATTTGAAACGCATGAATACCGTTGTCCGGGTCGCCATACTGGCGAGTGATATAGCCACCTTTAAAGCGAGCATCTATGGCTAGAGTATACTCATGATGTTTTTCAAGGGTGGCCGCAAGAACAGACCGCAATCCGACGGAACAACTCATACTATCAGCGGTTCCCAAATTAAAGTCAGGTAACTTCCCTTGAAAAAAACGGGGTACTTCGGAACGAATCGAGTGGCAATCGAATAACAATACCTGGCCAAATTGTTCTTTTAAGTCGACCAATGTCTGTCGAATGCATTCGTGATACGGTTCCCAATATTGCTTTCTACGTTGCTCTATTTCACCCCTATCTGGAGTACGGCCATCAAGGTATACCTCCTGATCATGAAACGTAGAGGTCGGTACAAGTTCGGTATTGCTCGCACCCGCATACAAAGCTACGCCATCCGGCGCGCGGTTAAGATCAATCACGTTGCGAGAATACATCGGCGTAATCACATGCAAACCAAGCGCGGACGCAAAATCATACACTCGATCAAGATCCCAATCCGTGTCAACCGCTTGCCGTCCGGCGTCGGTCATGCGTTGCGCGAGTTCCACTGGAATTTCTTTGGACAAATGCGGAATACTCATTAACACCGGAACACTCCCGGCCTTGTAGTTATAGGTTTGCATGTTTACTTTTTAAAATAGTTGTAAAAACAGCGTGTCGCTGTAGTGGCGGTATTTGCAATGGAGCATTGGAGAATAATATAGCTCAAATAGATTGTTGACTTTCACTACTGCCACTTGCATTCAATCTTCCAGCAACAACATAAGTATGCCGCCTAGTCCAATACTATTGTTACTCGTTGTTGCTACATGCGAATTGATGGTATTGAACAATGCATCACCAATTAAACCGTGGGTCTTCGATGTGGGGTGGAGCTCGTCAAAGAATATGAATCGATCAAAGCCGGTACCGAGAAAACAGTCCGGGTGAAAACTTAAAGAACCGGGTTCAAAACAAGCGTCGGTAGTATTTGTAAAACCTAGCGTCGTGGAATTGGCCAAAGTGGAATTGAATTGTGCAAAGAAATTGAATTCAATTAAATCGACACCAGAAGCTAATTCGATTTGTTGTAACCGCATTGTCAATTGGTTATTAAAACGCACCGATAGCTGCGTCGCGCGTGCGATCAAGCCGGGATCGCCATTTTCTTGAGATACGATGCGTGCTTCCGGTGTAACGCCTAAGTCCGGCACGTTCACGATGGCAATATTGCGCGCACCTGCTTGTAACAATCTTTCCAATTGAACTTTGATTCGTGCAGCCGCGCTGTCAACCATTTGATTGGCCGCACTCGAACTTGTTGCAACGATTGCATCACGCACATCGTTCGCGCCGATCATCATTACATATAGTGCAACCGCTGGTGCTTTATTTGCAAACTTGATTAAAAATGCGTCCACTTGCCCGTTCAGATCGATGCTGCCATTGCCACGCGCAATTGCACCAGCGACGGAATAATTGGTTCCGCCAGATTGAGCGACCAAATGCAATGACGCGTTAACCGGCAAACCCAATCTTGCGCCAAGTTGATCTACTGCAACCGGGCCGTTACTGACACGATTTTTGTAGTAAGGCCAGACAAATGGCAGTGAGATACTCGCGCGGTTACCGGTATCGGACAGGCTGTCGCCAAAAATAAACAAGTGACTGTATGACGCAGCAAATCCGGTTGGCGTAACCGACAAACAGATAACACAAATCAAGCAGCGCCATTTTTTAACTGCGGTCATCACGGTATGTATTAGGTCAAATTGATCTTATAGTAAATACAAACATTCGGATGAATGTCATCGTCATAGTCGTTCTCCAATCGTTGGTCGACAACCGCACCCAGTGTTTGGTTAATGTGCCACATGGCATCCGCAAGACCCTCGCGATTACGGCCAGTGAGAAAAGAAAAGCCTAACTCCCGCGCTCGCTCCAGTTGACGAGTCTTTAACTGCCGCGCAATGCCCTGCCCATGATAATCCGGATGAATCGCGGTATCTGCTGAATAAAGCGTATTGTGATTGCCCCAGTTACTGTCTGTATTCGCGCCAGTAACATTTGGAAATTCTTCCAGTGGCGCACCCATACAAAACCCTACGAGTTTGGCACCGTCCAACGTAATAACACTCGCGCTTTTTGGATGACACGCAATGCGTTCTAGGGTTGTCAATTCATCCCGACGGGCTGGTTCGTACACCGTCATCTCGATCATTGAGATTTGTGACTGATACTCGTGCCAATTGACAGCATTGAGTGCCGCGTAAATCAGTGAGGAAGGAGACGCCAAGGATTGTTACTCGAGTGCATTGACGGATAACTCCGCCGAAGCCTCACGCAGGCGCGGTACAAAACTGCGCGCCTGTTTTAACGACATTCGCGAAACGGGTGCATGCAAAGCCAAACCTGCGGACATACGACCACGATGATCTTGAATCGGTACGGACACCGCAATCATACCTAACATAAACTCTTCGTTGTCGACACCAATTTTCTCGGCTCTAATTTTGCTTAACGCTTCAAGCAGTTCATCCGGATTTGTAGTTGTATTTTCTGTATTCCTATTCAGTTCAAGTTGTGTAATCAATCGCTGCCGTTGCGCTGCCGGCAAACTACTGAGATACAGTTTACCGCCGGCGGTGTAATGCAAAGGCGCACGTGATCCAATATTTAACTGCACGCGTAACGGCCAATGCGTTTCAACACGATCAAAATACAACATGGCATTGCCGTCAGGCAGTGAAATATTGCACGTCTCATCAATTTCTTTGGAAAGCTTTCCAGAACGGCGTGACGATGACTACGGTAAGCCGAACCTGCTATTACCCCAATTGCCAGCTCATGCAGCTTAGGGCCAGAAATAAGTCGATTGCGATCTGGGAGTCGTTGCACATAACCCTGCCGCTCTAATGTAGTGCACAACCGATGAATGGTTGCCTTGGGCCACTCCAGTTGTTCGTTGAGTTCCGTCGCTGTCATAGGACGCTCAGCGTTGGCCACGGCTTCCAACAAACGCAATGTCCGTTGAATGCTCGAACCTTTGTTTCGATCAGTTTTATTCATTGCGAGCATATTGCAGACACGCGTTGTGTAGTATAAAGTGCACGAACTAGGCTAAAATAATACTTATAGTCTCATTTTTACAAGAAAACAACGCAAACACCTTTCGTGCAGGAAAAACTGGACCCCGGCCCAGGCGTGGTGACCGATGATGCACTACTAAACCACGCACGTAACACCGCGACAACTTTTTATCATCCAATTGGCACCTGTAAAATGGGTCCGGTAAATGATGTGACAGCAGTCGTCGATACGCAGTTACGTGTGCATGGAATTGAAAATCTGCGCGTTGCCGACGCTTCTATTATGCCGACAATTACATCTGGCAATACTAATGCGCCTACCATTATGATTGGCGAGAAAGCCGCTGATATGATTTTGAAAAATTCAACTTAAAATGACAACAGTAAATCTCACAATCGACGACGTTGCGGATTTAACGTACAAGTCGCTCAAAGCGAGTAATACTAACGACAAAAACGCGCGTTGCGTTACCGAATCAGTCGTTGCATCAGAATTAGACGGTATTCATAGTCACGGTCTCGCCCGTTTGCCGACTTATTGCGAACACGCGCGTTGTGGAAAGGTCGATGGCAATGCCGAACCCACGATGTCGAAAAGCGACGGTGCTGCATTCACGGTTGATACAAAAGATGGATTCGCTCACCCCGCTATTGACCTTGGTTTTGAAATCTTGATTCCGCGAGCGAAAGAACTTGGTGTAGCTGCGCTAGGTGTTATTAACTCATACAACTGTGGGGTTTTGGGCTATCACACAGAAAAACTCGCCAACTATGGTTTAGTGGCACTGGCGTTTACTAACGCGCCTGCATCGATTGCGCCGTTTGGTGGCATTAAAGCGGTATTCGGAACCAATCCTATTTCCTGCGCGGTTCCGGGCGAAAACGGTGAGGCGACGTTTGTTATTGATCAGTCTTCCAGTGTAGTGGCCAAGAGCGAGATCGTCGTACATAACAATAATGGCGAACCCATCCCAGAAGGCTGGGCTTTGGATAAAGACGGCAATCCAACCACCGACCCGAAAACCGCATTGGGTGGAACCATGGTACCGGCCGGTGGATATAAAGGTGCAGGTCAGGCGCTTATTGTCGAAACCATGGCGGCGGCACTGACCGGCGCTACTTTAAGCATCAATGCCAGTTCCTTCGCCGACAACACCGGCGGCCCCACACGCACAGGGCAATTTTTTATCGCCATCAATCCCGATCATTTTGGTGGCGAGCAGTTTCGCGCAAACATGAAAGCGTTGGCTGAAGCTATCACATCCCAGGACGGCACACGTCTGCCCGGGCAACGGCGCATACAAGCACGAGATCGAATACGGAATGAGGGTGTGGCAATAAAACAAGCGTTGTATGATAAGTTGCAGGGGTATTGTGAATAAGGTTCGCGGCCTGTAGGAGCGAGCTTGCTCGCGAACTAAGTGAATTTTATAACCAAACTCAACGTAGCCTGGAAGAACAATAACTCCCTGGTATGTGTTGGTCTCGATCCAGACCCCGCACGTTTTCCAGACGAGCTAAAAAATCGAATCGACAAGATATTTTCTTTCAATAAAGCGATCATCGATACAACACACGATTTGGTGTGCGCATTCAAACCACAGTTTGCACACTATGCATCCTGTGCCGCCGAGGACCAACTCGAACAAACCATAAACTACATCCATGAAAACTATCCGGAGATCCCGGTGATTCTGGATAGCAAACGCGGTGATATCGGTTCAACCGCCGAACACTATGCGAAAGAAGCCTTCGAGCGTTATGGTGCTGACTCGGTAACCGTCAACCCGTATCTTGGACAAGATTCGGTCCAGCCTTTTCTTGATTACACAGGTAAAGGGGTGCTTATTTTGTGCCGAAATTCCAACCCTGGGTCGGCGGAATTTCAGAATCTCACTACGAACGGAAGACCACTTTATCAACAGATAGCGCATAATGTTGCAAAGAAATGGAACGATAACAACAACTGCCTACTGGTCGTCGGCGCAACTTATCCGGAAGAGCTTGGCGAGATTCGCACCATTGTCGGTGACATGCCCATACTGGTTCCAGGAATTGGCGCACAAGGCGGTGATGTTGCCGCCGTAGTAAAAAACGGATGCACACCAGATGGTACCGGGTTAATTGTTTCTTCGTCACGCGCAATTCTATACGCAAGCTCCGATGATGACTTCGCCCAAGCTGCTCGCGACGCAGCAATGAAACTACGCGATGAAATCAATTCGTTTCGTGTTTTACAAAAGCGATTTGTTAACGAATAACTTCTAATTTCGAACATCTAGAGGTCTGTCATGCCGGACTTGATCCGGCATCCAGTTAGGAAAATCCGGCCGTATGCCGACAACATATAAAACATACTTCGAACGCAAATCATTTTGACTGGATGCCCGCCTTCGCGGGCATGACAAAGGGATTGTGTCATTGCGAGCGCGTAAACAGAGTAGTAGTTTAAGTTACAGGCAATCGATTCCAAGGTAACAATATGTAAACAGCCCAACAATAAAGAGAGCGTAACACGAGATTTGCGCACCAATTCCGATTGCAACACCTATCAAGAACTTGCTTTTGGTTAACATCACAGCAATCGAAACTGGAATTCCAACTTTCAATTCTTGCGCACCGAGAAAGAAATCCAGAATATAGTCCTGTACCAATTCGCTTTCATCAAACCGGTCGGTTTTTTGGTACAGGTTATAAGTCGCGTACCCCGGCAGAACACGTCCGTCCGCGGTTTGTATTTTCGAGTAAACCGCTAATCCAACATGGGAGAATTCCACACCTGGTGGTAATTCTTCTTGCGGGCGTCCTATTCGACCCACCAAGGCCAACAACACGCCATTTTCCGCCAGCGATTGCTCAACGCTTTTTGCGAAGCGGGCAACTTCCTCAACACGGAAACGCCCCTGGACGGTCGCGCGGCTACTGCCGATTTCCGCGACCGCCCAACCGGGCACTACTAACAAGAATAATAGCAACTTGCGCATGCTTTATTCCGCAAACAACGCTGCATTAGGATCGGGGCCTGCCGTAATCGGCTCCGCTGACAATGGTAACGGTTCGCTGGAAAATTCCCACAATGACTCGCCGATTTGCTCACTGTATGCAGGTGCTTTTCCTACCACCAGGAATGGCAGCGACACGTCTGCTGCTGCAGCTTGAAC
>Ga0224508_10000439_pt1 | contig 41440 bp, 40 predicted proteins | sample SF_Jan12_sed_USG_4_FD_170157 | JGI IMG/M metagenome (GOLD analysis project Ga0224508, IMG submission 170157) | Sediment microbial communities from San Francisco Bay, California, United States - SF_Jan12_sed_USGS_21 | ecosystem: Environmental > Aquatic > Marine > Sediment | place: USA... | reverse complement strand
TGGCGCGCGGCATGTTGACCTGCTGCGAGAACGGCACGATCGAGATCAGCGTCTGGGCCTGGTTGTCGGCCGAGAGCACGGTATCGATGAAGTTCTTGGCGGCGATCTGAAGCTGATCGAGCTTCGTGCCCGGCGCGGAGGTCGAATCCCAGCCCATCGAGCCCGAGACGTCGAGCACCAGCGCGATCTCGAGCCGATGCACCGCCTGAATTGCGCCGGCCTGCACGTCAATGTCCAGCTGGTTGATACCAACCATCCTCAGGAAGATCGTGTTCAGCGGCCGCGACGCGGAGGCGACAATCGCCCGGCCGCCGCCGATCTGGGTCACACTGGTTGCAATCTCGACCGCCTGCGAGCCTTCCACCCGCGAGGCCATGTAGTCATAGATCACCTCGGCCGCCTGCTCGTCGATCGTCAGCTGGCCGTTCAGATCGTAGAGCTGATTGCTGTTGGTGGCGGCCAGGATGCCGCGGTCGAGCGCGTTCTGCAGATCGGCCCGCGCCAGATCGTGGCGCTGGTAGTCGACGGCCATGCCGCCCATCACCATTAGCAGGACGAAGAAGACCATGACGAAGATCGTGATTCCGCCACGCTCGTCGCGAATGAAGAACGCATCCTTCGCGCGTTCAAGAGCGACGCGCGCACGCTGGGACAAACTTACCATCACTCAACCTCACTCCCGTAACACCACATACGCGCTGGCAAGAGACAAAACACAAACGCGCACTACAATAAGAACACCACAAGTGTAACAATTTTTCTAATGATGTGTTAAAAATTTTAATATTCTAATAAAAGGCAAGAATGTGGCACTTCAATACAATCGTTAGTTGTCCGGCAGGCGCCGCCGACTCCTGTGTTCCAGGTCGAAAATCCGGTGCGTGCGCCGCGCGAAATGTTGCTTTCGCAATGGGTTAGTCCTGGGGCTTGCGTTCCAAGCGCGCGCGCATCCCCGGGTGGTAGATACAAAAGTAGTTCCCGGCCACGCTTTCGGTCACGATCAGCGACCAGCTTTCGCCAGGGCCGATCTCGCCCGAATCCCAGCTTCCGTCCGCAGCGGTGACCGTATGCGGAACGATGTCCAGGTTCGTCCAAGTCACCATGTCGCCGAAGCGGACCGCCGCGACCGACGGGGCATAGGTGAAGTCTTCGATCTCTACCTGTTGACCTTCGCTTTGCGTCGCGTGCCCGGCCCCTGGCGTGACCGCTGCGGCGGCGAGGATCAGGGCGGCGGCTGATGCCGCCGCCATGCCCGCCAGCCGTCGGCTGGTTCGCCGGCTCATTGACCGGTCGCCTCGACCACCATTTGGGCGTGGTCCTCGTGTATCTTGAAGATCCGCAGGCCCGCCTCGAACAGCGCCTTCACCTCCGGGTGGTTGATATTCGGAATGAAGCTGTGCTCGACCAGGCCGTTGACCGCCTTGTGGTAGGCCAGCTCGTTGGCGGCGTAATAGGCATCGAACTCGGCGCCCCTCAGCCGGCTCATCTCGTCGATAATCTTCGCCGCGTCGGCGTCCAGCTTCTGGCTCAGGAAATTGTCCTTGGGCTGGGCGCCCAGTTTTTCGAGCAAGCCGAGCGCCTGGGCATTTACCGCCTCATGATCGCGGATCATGGTCCGGGCGAACTCATGCACCGCCGGATCGGTCGAGATCGCCAGGGCCAGATGCGCGTAGCGGATGTCGATATTGTCCGCGGTATAGGCGGCATGGGCCATCTCGACATCGCTGAGCTTGGCAGGGTCGTGTGCCTCGCCAGCGGTGGCTTGGACGGCGGCGAGCGTGCCTGCCAGCGCGGCGCTGGCGATGAGGAATTTGAGCGTCATCATAGGTCTCCTTCGCTTGAACTTTCTCGGCCGGTCCGTGCCGGCCGCGTCCGAGGAGATGGCGCCGCCCCGCCGGACCGACACGCCCAATGGTCCCGATTTCTGTGCAAATCGTCCGGATCGGGCTGGGTGCGCGCTCGACCGGCGCTAGATTGAGCCTCGGCGGCACCTGTGCGTGCCGGATCAGACAGACGGATCATGCGATGGATTTGCTCAGCGACATTCTGGCCGCGCTCAGGCTGCGCGGCACGCTTTACTTCCGGACCGCGTTCACGGCGCCCTGGGCGATCGAGGTGCCGCGGTTCGAGAACGTCGCGCGCTTTCACTACGCGCATCGCGGGCAGTGCCGGGTCGCGGCTGATGGGGCGGTCGGGCCGATCATTTTGCGCGAGGGAGATCTGGTGATCATTCCGCATGGCGCGCGCCACGTGATCGGCGAGCCCGAGGGCGCGACAGTGGCGGGGCTCGATCGGGTGTTGAGCGATTCGGGATATGCGGGCGAGGGCGCGCTGGTCTACGGCGGCCACCCCGGCGAGGCTGCCGCGGGCCAACAGACCCAGTTGATCTGCGGGCATTTCTCGTTCGAGAGCGGCGTTGCCCATCCTCTGATCACCGCCTTGCCGCCGCTCATCCATTTGCGCGGCGGATTGAGCGGGGGCGACGGTGTGGCGCAGCGTTGGCTCGACCAGACACTGGCGCTGATCGGGGCCGAGATGGATCGACCTGGGCTCGGCGCCGAACTGATCGCGCTAAAGCTCTCGGAGGCGATCTGTATCCAGGCGATGCGGGCCTATTTGGATGGCGAGGGCCGCGCCCAGCCGGCGGCGGCGGGTTTCACCGACGCACCGGTGCGCCGGGCGCTGGAGGCCGTCCACCGCGCGCCGGGCACCCGATGGACCCTGGCCGGCATGGCGGATGCGGCCGGCCTCTCGCGCTCGGCCTTCGCCGAGAGGTTCCGCCGGGTGATGGGCGAGACGCCGCTCGCCTATCTGACCAGATGGCGGATGATGGGCGCCGAGCGGCTGCTCTGCGAATCCGACCTTCCGATCGCCGAGATCGCGATCCGCAGCGGGTATCGCTCCGAGGCCGCGTTCGGGCGCGCGTTCAAGAGCTTCCACAAAACGACGCCAGCCGGCCGTCGACGTGCGGCGCGCGCGCGGCCAGCCGAACCGCGTGCCGGCTAGGCCGAGATACCGGCCCGGACGCCGGAAAGCACGCCGGACAGCACCAGTAATCGCCCCCGGTCGACTTGCACGTCCTTGCCCAGGACCGCCGGCCGGCCAGCGCGGCCCGGGCCGCGCGGTCCGGGTGGTTTCAAGTCGGATTGACCTCGGCCGGCTGCGCCGCGCATCCGGTGAGGACCGCGTCGCTCAGATACCGTTCGGGCAGTTCGTCCGCATATTGCTCGATCTCCTGCAGGAAGCCGAACAGCAACATGCCCGAGCTTTCCAGTTCGCGCAGCTTATCCGAGACGCGCGGCTCGCGGATCTCGGTGTTCATGTTCCGGATCAGCCGCAACATGCGGATCACGGTTGGCCTGAGCTCGTTGATGCAATCCTTCGAAAATCGATCGAGAACCATCTTCAGCACGTCTCCCTCGGCCTTCGCCACTTCCCGTTCGCGTGCCAAGCGGGACTTGGCGAGCGCGTTTAGCACCGATCGCTTCAGCGAGGCGGGGCTCAGCGCGTCCTTCGACAGGCAATCCGCGCAACCAGCGCTCATCGCCTCCGCAGCTATCGTGGCATCGTCCCGGCCCGCGATTATGATCACCGGGGTGCGGGCGTTCTTACCGCTGGCCAACGCGCGCGCCAGGGTCACGCCATCGCCGTCGGGCAGCTGGTAGTCGAAAATGCAAAGCCCGAAATCCTCGGCATCCAGCAGGGGCTGCGCCTCGGCGCCGTTCGTTGCTTCCACGAAGTCGAGGTTCAGGCCCGCTTCGCGCGCGGCATGTGTGATTCGGCGCCGGTCGAAACGGTTATCCTCGACGATCAACGCCCGTGTTGCCTGCCTCGACAAGCCCAGGGCCTCATCCGTTGCGCCGGCATCAGTCGGCATCTCTTCGATCTTCTTGACGTTTAGCATTCTTTACTCTCACAACTGTCAATTGAAGGTCCGGTTTTGGACGGCGGTTCGACCGACTTACGATGAACTTCCTACCAAGCCGCCAATTGGTGGTCGCATCCGTCTTAGTGATATCGCCACTGCCTGACCGGTCGGCCCGCGCGGTCCTTCTTCCGCGACAACAGCGGCCACCTGGCAGCGACGCCCTAACGGGCGTCCCGCGGCCGCCGGAGCAAGCCGCCGGGATCGAGATTGGGGCCAATTGCTGACGATGTGGTAAACGGCGTCAGTCCGCGCCAGCACAAAGCGCGAGGACGTCACGCCGAAGCGATTGCCGCCAAGCGGGCGGCGACAGGCCGAACGTCCGGATGAACTTGGCGCAGTCGAGCGCCGAGTTGACCGGGCGCCGCGCGGCGGCCGGATAGTCCGCGCCCGGGATCGCGTCGATCGCCGGCGTAGCGCGCCCGATGCAATCGGCGATGCGGAAGATCTCGGCCGCGAACGCCGCCCAGCTGGCCGGAGCACCCGTGCCTGCGAAGTGATGGATTCCCCAAAGATCTTCGCTGGCTTCCGCCCCAGCCAGGCGCGGCGCGATCGCCAGACAGGCATCGGCCAGATCGATCGCCGACGTGGGACTGCCGATCTGATCATCGACCACGCTGATTCGCTCGCGCTCGGCGCCGAGGCGCAACATGGTGGTAACGAAATTCCGTCCCCAGGGCGCATAGACCCAGGCGGTGCGCAGAATGACAGTGCGGGGATTGGCAGCCAGGGCCGCTCGTTCGCCCGCCAATTTGCTGGCGCCATAGACGTTGATCGGCGCTACCGGATCGTCCTCGCGGTAAGGCCCCTGCTTGGTGCCGTCATAGACGTAGTCGGTCGAAATGTGGATTAAGGCAGCCCCGGTCCCGGCGGCAGCCCCGGCGATCTCGCCCACCGCCTCGCCGTTGATCCGGAAGGCCGCCGCGCGGTCCTCTTCGGCCTGATCCACCGTGGTATAGGCGGCCGCGTTGATCACCACCTCGGGTGCGTGCGCGCGAACCGCCTCGGCCGCGGCGCCGGGGACCGAGAGGTCGGCCTGATCGCGCCCCAGGCAAGGGCCGGCTCCCGCCGCGGCCAGCGCCCGGGCCAATTGGCCTTTTTGGCCGAACACCAGGATCTTCATCCCCGCAGCCCCAGCCGCTGGCCGTCATAGCGCCCAGCGCGGATCGCGCGCCACCACTCCTGGTTGGCCAGATACCAGTCGATCGTCGCCTCCAGTCCGGATTCGAAGCTTTCCCGCGGCGTCCATCCCAGCTCGCCGCGAACCCGTCCGCTATCCATCGCGTAGCGCCGATCGTGGCCCGGCCGGTCCTCGACAAATCGGATCAGCCGGTCGTGCGGGGCGTTCCCGGGCCGTCGCTGGTCCAGTGCCGCGCAGACCTGGCGCACTACGTCGATGTTCCGCCGCTCGGCATCGCCGCCGATATTGTAGACTTGGCTAGGCGCCCCCTTCTCCAGCACCAGGCGCAATGCGCGCGCATGGTCCTCGACATGCAGCCAGTCGCGCACATTCTCGCCGGCGCCGTAGACGGGCATCTCAAGCCCCTCATGGGCCGCGATTACCATGACCGGGATCATCTTCTCCGGGAATTGCCAGGGCCCGTAATTGTTCGAGCAGTTGGTGGTGACGACAGGCAGGCCATAGGTCTCACCCCAGGCGCGCACCAGATGGTCGGACGCAGCCTTCGAGGCGGAGTAGGGGCTGTTCGGGGCGTAAGGCGTTGTCTCGGTGAAGGCGGGGTCGTGCGGGTCCAGGCTGCCATAGACCTCGTCGGTCGAGATGTGATGGAAGCGGAATTCGCCGCCCGAGAACCCTGGGCGCCCCGCCCACCAATCGCGTGCCGCCTCCAACAGCGTGAAGGTGCCGGTGACATTGGTCTGCAGGAACGCCGCCGGCCCGTCGATCGAGCGGTCCACATGGCTCTCGGCCGCCAGATGCATCACCGCGTCGGGCGCGTGTTCCTCGAACAGCCCCGCGACCAGCGCCCGGTCGCAGATATCGCCCTCGACCAAGCGGTAGCGGGGGTCATGGGCGCAGTCCTCCAAAGCCTCGGGCGTCGCCGCATAGGTCAGCTTGTCGAGGTTGATCACCTGCCAGTCGGTCTCGCGGATGACCTGCCGGATCACCGCCGAGCCGATGAAGCCCGCGCCGCCGGTGACCAGCAACCTCATGTGCCGTCCTCGTAGCTGAAGGGGCTCTCCCAATCGGCCAGCGACGGCGCCGCGGCGTCCTTGGCCGAGAGGACCGGATCCCCGGTCAGCGGCCAGTCGATACCGATCTCCGGGTCATCCCAGCGCACGGCGCCGTCGCAGTCCGGCGTATAAGGTTTGTCGACCTTGTATTGCACCTCGCAATCGGTCTCCAACGTCAAAAACCCATGCAAAAAACCCTTTGGAATATAGAGTTGCGTCCAGTTCTTCGCGCTGAGCTCGAGCCCAAACCACTGCCCATGCCCAGGCGAGCCGCGGCGCATATCCACGGCGACGTCCCAGATCCGCCCCGCCGTGCAGCGCACGAGCTTTGCCTGTGCCATAGGCGGCGCCTGGTAGTGCAGGCCGCGCAAGGTTCCGGCCTGGCGCGACAGCGAGTGGTTGTCCTGGCACCAGTCAGGGCAGGGGCCGGAATGGTCGTTGGGCCCGGGCCACGACGCCCGGCTCCATGTCTCGGAGAAGAATCCCCGCTCGTCTCCGTGCCGCGTTGGTCTGAATATCAGAAGACCGGCCAGCGGTGTGGTTTCGACCTGCATCAAGTCCTCGCCTCTCGCACCCAAGCATCGGCATCCGGGCGCTGATGGCAAGGGAATCCGAACATGGTGTTTGTTCCGTTAATCGTCCTGCTCCCGCATTCGATTCCACATCCAAGTTTCAGGGCTATTCCCCTGCCGCGCGGCCTTGGCTAACGTCGGCCGATGGATACGACCGCCGGTCATATCGCGGCGTCGCGGCATGTCCTCGACCGCGCCTTCAATCCCCGGCGCATTGCCGTCATCGGCGCCTCGGCCAACCGGGCGAAGTGGGCCAATATGCTGTTCCGCCGCCTGGTCGACGGGCCATTCCAGGGCGAGGTGATCCCGGTCAATCCCGGGCAGACTCAGATCGAGGGTCAGCCCTGCTACCCGGATATCGAAGCCGTGCCGGGCGAGATCGACTATGCCCAGATCCTGATCCCGCGCGCCGAAGTGCCGGGCGCCGCCGCGGCCTGCGCGAGCAAGGGCGTCGGCGTGATCCATGTGCTGGCCGCGGGCTTTGGCGAGGTCGATGGTCAAGGACTGGAATTGCAGCACGCTCTCCCCGATGCGTTGGCCGACAGCCAAACCGCGTTGATCGGTCCTAATTCGCTGGGCCTCTACAGCGCCCGGGCGGGGCTCGATTTCTCGCGCGGCTGCCACTTCCAGCCTGGCCCCGCCACGTTCATCTCGCAATCGGGCGCGCTCTGCACCGATATCCTGGCCCTCGGTCAGGCGCGGGGGCTCAACTTCGGCAAGATCCTCTCGGTCGGCAATTGCGCCGGGCTCGATTGGCCGGACTATGTCCGCTATTGCCGCGAGGATCCGGAGACCGGGATCGCCGCCTTCTACATCGAAAGCGTCACCGACGGGCGGGCCCTCTACGGCGAGCTGAGGGCACTGGCCGCAGTCAAGCCGGTCCTGGTTCTGAAGGGCGGGCACAGCGCGCGGGGCGGCCGAGCTGTCGTCTCGCATACCGGGCGGCTGGCCGGCGAATACCGCATCTGGCAGGCGATGCTGCGCCAGGCGGGCGCGATCGAACTTGACGGCATCGAGGACTTGCTGGTCGCGCTCGAGGCCTTCGATGCTACTTCGCGGCCCGCGCGCGATGGCGGGCTGATGGTGATCGGCTCGGGCGGCGGCATCTCGGTTCTGATCAGCGATGGCGCCGAGAAGCGCGGATTGGCCCTGGCGGATCTGAACGCATCGACGCTCGGCGCGCTCGGCAACGCCATCCCGGATGCGGCCGAGCTGGGCGGCGTCGGCAACCCGGTCGAGATCCCCATCGACCGGATGCTGGGCGAGCCGGAGAGGATGGCCCGCCTGATCGCGGCTTCGGCCGCCGATCCCGCGGTCGGTGCGGTGCTGGTCCACCTCAACCTGATCGCGGTGGCGAACCATTATGCCGACGGCGTTACCGTCGACTGGGCGCAGGTTTGCGCACGCTTGGCCGCCGCGATCGAGACGGCCCCGGTTCCGGTGCAGATCTGGCTGAGGAACGCCGCCGCGGGCGAGATCACAACCGCCTTCGACCAGGTCGCCATGGCCCGCCTAGGCGTCGAGGCGCGCTTGCCGGTGTTCGCGACACTGGAGGAGGCGCTGGGCTATTTCCTCCGCTTGCGGCAGAGGGGTCGCGCCCATGACCGGCAAGATGCTCTCCGGCGTCGAGGCCCGGGCGCTTGTCGCCGAGGCGGGTATTCCCTTCGCGCCCTGGAGTGCCGCCGACGGTGCAGATGCGGCATGCGTGGCGGCGGCGCAGATCGGCTGGCCGGTCGCGCTGAAGACCGCCGCCGCGGATGTGGTTCACAAAAGCGACGCGGGCTGCGTGGCGCTGGGGCTGAGCGACGAAGCGACCCTGCGCGCGGCTTATGATCAGGTGACCGCCAATGCTGCCACGGCGGGCAGCGCCACGCCGGACGGCGTCCTGGTTGAGCGCATGGCCGAAGGCCTGGCCGAGGTCGTGCTTGGCATCAAACGGTCCGAAACCTTCGGCCCGGTCCTGATGCTGGGCCTTGGCGGCATCTGGGTCGAACTGCTGCAAGACACAAGCTTGCGCCTTTGCCCCATCACGGAAGGGGAGGCCCGCGCGATGCTGACTGGTCTGCGCGGCGCGGCACTGTTGACCGGCCGGCGTGGCCGTCCGCCTTGCGACCTCGATGCCATTGCGGAAGCGGCTGCTTCCCTTTCGCGCCTGGCCATTGTCCGCCCGGACATTCTGGAACTTGACCTCAACCCTGTCCTGGCGCTCGACGCCGGTGCCGTCGCCATCGATGCCCGGGTCGCGCTCGGCGCATTGGAGGCAACATGAACCTTATCACCCCGTCCGAATCGATCATCGGGATGCAGGGCCCGAAATACGAGGTCGAGATCGAACGCGGCCGCATCCGTCAATTCGCCAAGTCGATCTACTGCCTGCATCCGGCCTATCATGAAGATCGCCGCGCCGTGGTGCCGCCGACCTTCCTGATCATGTCGGGCTATCACTACGGCTATATCCTGGCCCGCGCGCCCAAGGACTCGGCCTTCGGGCAGATCGACGAGGACTTCCGCACCTGCGCCGACGGGGGCGAGGAGTTCGTCTTCCACGGGCCGCCGCCGCGCGCGGGCGATGTGCTGAACGCCTCGACCGTCATGCACGATTTCAAGGAGCGCGAGGGAAGGCGTGGCGGGCGGCTGCGCATCTACGTCACCAAGACCAGCTTCACCGCGCCGGACGGCCGCCCCGTCGCCGATTGGTACGAGTGGAACGTGAAGACCTCGCACTCCCCGGTCCAGATTGTGGACCCGGAACGCATCGCCAATCGTCCTTTTTTCATGAAAGGCGACCCGCGCGACCAGTTCGAGGCGGTCAAGCCCCAGGGCTGGGATGATCTGGAGCCAGGGCAGGGGCCAGGCACCGTCACCATGCCGCCGCTGACCGTTACCGATATCGTCGCCTACCAATATGCCTCCGGCGAGGACGGGCCGACCCACCACGACGACCGCTCGGCCCAGGCCTGCGGCTACCCTTGCATCTATTCGATGGGCATGCTCCACGGCGGCGCCATGGCGACCTATGCGGTCAACTGGCTGGGGCCCGGGAACGTGCGCCGGTTCAAATGCAAGTTCATCGAGATGCAGTTTCCGGGCGACGTGATCGACTATCGCGGCTGGGTCGTGAAGAAATACGAGGATGGCGGCCAGCGGATGGTCGATATCGAGTTGGATTTCACCCGCGAGAGGGCTGTGCTCGGCCAGGGTTGGGCCACGTTCGTGGTTCCGTAGACCAATGCCCCGGACTTGATCCGGGGCCTCGCTAAGCCAGGCGGGGCATCGCCGCTGCGTTCAGCCCTTCGAGGCCCCGGGTCAAGCCCGGGGCATATAGAGCCTCCTCACATCATCGGGCTCGGCCGCCCGCGCCTGAGCCGCGCTCCGGCCTCGCGGACTTCCAGCCCCGCCCGGATGGTTACCGACAGGATCACCACCGTCCCGCCCAGGATGGTCCAGCCGCTCGGCACCTCGTTGATGAAGATCCAGACCCAGACCGGCCCCAGCGCGAATTCCAGCAGCATGAAAAGCGTCAGCTCGGCCGCCACCAGATGCCGCGAGGCGAAGATGAACATGGCATTGCCGAGGCCCGACAGCACCCCGCCCCAGAGGATGCACAGCAGGATGTCGTGCAGCGAGAGCCCCAGATCGTCCCACCGCATCGCCAGCCCCAGAACCGCAATGATCACCGCCGAGACCAACAGCGCCGGCAGCATGTCCACCTGCCGGTTCCGGCGCACGATCACCGCGAAGCCCGAGAAACAGAGCGCGGTAGTCAACGCCATCAGATTGCCATAGGCCGAGCCCGAGCCGACCCCCTCGGCCACCATGATTCCGACCCCCAGCGCCGCGACTGCCATGGTGATCAGGGTCACGCGCCTCAGCCCCTCGCCCAGGAAGACCCAAGCCATGCCCGCGGTCAGGAACGGAATCGCGCTGAGCGTGAAGAGCGTATTGGCAATGGTCGTGTTGCTGATCGCCTGCAGAAACGCGATCCCGGCGGCCGACAGCAGGGCGCCGCCGAAAACCCCGGGCCGCCCGATTTGGTGCACCTTGGCCAAGGCCTCGCCCCGGTAGCGTAAGACCATGATCAGGCAAATCACCGCCCCGAAAGCCAGCGAGCGGTAGAAGTTGATCTGCCAAGTATCCGCGTCCTCCATCGAGCGCAGGACCAAGCCGCCAAAGCTGATGGCGACCGAGCTGGCCACCATCATCGCCATCGCCAGCCCGCGCCGCGAGGGGGCATCCACTATCTGGTCCGCGCCGGTCACGATCTTGGGATCCCGTTTCGCTGGTCCAAAATCCGAACAGGAGACCAGCCGCCGCCGTTTGTCCAGCCCGGTCTGCCCGGCGCCGCGCGGCGAAGGCATTTTCTCCTCGCCGCTCTGGCCCCGGCGTCCTATCCTCGCGCCATGATGCTGGATACCAGGGACAATTCCGCGCGCGCCTCGGCCGAGACCTGGTTGGCGGAGCTCGACGGTTGCGTGTCGCGTAAGGTTGCCGATCCGGGACTCCTTTATTTGGAGGAGTGCTACTGGCGGGATGTCCTAGCCCTGACTTGGCGCCTGCAGACATTTTGCGGGCGCGATGCGGTCGAAGCGCAGCTCTTCCCAGCTCTATTTGCGGCGGAGGCCTCCGGCTTCGCGTTCGATCCAGGTGGCATTCCGCCCCAAACCGTCACACGGGTCGGGCGCCAGGTAGTCGAGGCGTTCTTCACCTTCGAGACCCGGACCGGCCGCTGCCGGGGCATCGTGCGGCTGATCCCCGATGACCAAGGCTCGCACCGCGCCTGGACCCTCTCGACCGAGCTGGTCGAGATCAAGGGCCACGAGGAGGCAACCGGCCCGCGCCGGCCCACTGGGCAATCCCATTCCAGGGATTTCCGCGGCCCCAACTGGCTGGACCAACGGCGCGAATCCGCCGCTTTCTGTGACCGGGACCCGACGGTCCTGGTGGCGGGCAGCGGCCAGGCGGGCCTCTCGATCGCCGCGCGTCTTGGCCGGCTTGGCGTCGACACGCTGGTCATCGACCGCCACGCCCGCATCGGCGACAACTGGCGCCTGCGCTACCATGCGCTGACGCTCCACAATCAGGTCCAGGTCAATCACCTGCCTTACATGCCGTTTCCGCCCAACTGGCCCACCTACATTCCCAAGGACAAGCTGGCCGGCTGGTTCGAGGCCTATGCCGAGGCGATGGAGCTGAATGTCTGGACCGGGTCCGAGCTGACCGGCGGCACCTATGACGAAACGGCAGGCCATTGGACGGTTACGGTGAAAGGCTCGGATGGCGGCACCCGCACGCTGCGGCCGTGTCACCTGGTCATGGCGACCGGGGTCAGCGGCATACCCGTGCGCCCGCAAATCCCAGGGCTCGACCGCTTCCAGGGCCGGGTGCTCCATTCCAGCGAATACACCGACGGCGAGGACTGGTCCGATGCCCGCGCCATCGTCTTCGGCACCGGCAATAGCGGGCATGACATCGCCCAGGACCTCTGCTCGTCAGGCGCCCAGGTGACCATCGTCCAGCGCAATCCGACGCTGATCGTTAATATCGAGCCGAGCGCGCAATTGCCCTATGCGCTCTACGATGAGGGGCCGACGCTCGAGCAATGCGACCAGATCGTCGTCTCGATGCCTGTGCCGCTGGTGCGCGAGGCGCACCAGGACTACACGCGCCAGGCGCGCGAGATTGACCAACCGCTGCTCGACCAGCTCGAGCAAAAGGGGTTTCGGCTGGACTTCGGCGAGGACGGGACCGGCTGGCAATTCATGTATCTGACCCGGGGCGGCGGCTACTGCTTCAATGTCGGCTGCTCCGAGATGATCGCCGATGGCCGGATCGGCCTCGTGCAATGCGACCAGATCGAGGGTTTCGATGCCGAAGGCGCAATCTTGAAGGACGGCACGAAGCTGCCCGCGGACCTGGTGATCCTGGCCACGGGCTACAAAGGTCAGGAAGCGCTGGTCGCGAAGCTGTTCGGCGGAGACATGGCCGCGCGCGTGGGACCGATCTGGGGGTTCGGTGACGGCGAGGAACTGCGCAACATGTATTGCCGCACGGTTCAGCCGGGCCTCTGGTTTATCGCCGGCAGCCTGGCCCAGTGCCGGATCAACTCGAAATTTCTGGCCCTCCAGATCAAGGCGATCGAGGAGGGCCTTTTACGCCCCGCCGTCTAGGTTTCGATATTGGTCAGACGGTAGGCGAGCCAGCCGCCCACGATGGTGCCCGGAATGGCCCCGTAGAGGACCGAGACGATCGTGCTCGCGTCACTTTGGTCGTAGAAAAAGTAGTGCGCGGTATACGCGCCGGCGATTACGCCGATAAGGGCGCCAAGAACAATTATGGCGTTTTGCATCGTTATCTCCCCTAGTCAAAAACGCCGCTTCCACGAGGGGCCAATACGCTGAAATCTGTGGCCACCCGCTAAGCTGGAACATCACATCACGGATACAACTATAACGCGAAAATGCCATCAAAATAAATCGTGAAATTGCGTCGGTTTTGCATCGAAACCGCGCAATCACGGGCGCCGGGCGCAAGCCGTGGGCGCCGCGGCCAAGGCCCGGCCGCGCCGTGTGCCGCGCCCGCGTCCCGGAAATTATTGAAACCACGGGGCTTTGTCCGCACGTGCTGCGAATGCGGTTACGGGGCGTTTCCGGCCACCGGCTATGGTGCTAATCTGGTCGCATAAATTTTTCGCGAAAGGGATTATCATGCTTACCAAGCGCCATACCGCCTTGGACAGCGGGCTCTATGAATTGACCCGCGCGGCCAACGAAGCCGACCTCCTGATCGGCGAATCATTCGATCAGTCCCCAGCCACGACCTCGCTCGCCTTGGAGGCAGCGCCCGCCCGGCGCGGCGCCGCCAGCCGGCCGCTGGGCGTCGTGCCGAAGGACATGGTCACCGTGAAGCTGCTGACCGCTGCCGGAGCGAGCGACACCTTGGCGGCGCGCTTGGCTGATCTCGGCTGCCAGATCGTCTCGCGCGGTCCGCAGGTGCTGCTCGCCAACGTGCCTCCCAACCGTCTGGAGGCCCTCGGCGAGCTGCCGAACTTGCGCCGTGCCGAACAATCACGCCGCCTGCAGTTCCGCCTCGACGAAGCGCGGGGCGCGGCGACACGCACCGATATCGCGCTGGCGCAACACCCGCAAATTCGCGGACAAGGTGTCGTTGTCGGCGTGGTCGATAGCGGCACCGATTGGCGCCACGACGATTTCCGCAATGCCGACGACAGCACCCGGATCGAGATGTTCCTGCATGCGGTTCACGATGCGGCGACAGGTGTCGATACGTTCACCGAATTCTCGGCGGTGGATATCGACGCGGCGCTGGGCGGCGGTGGCAATGTGCCCGACGGCGATCTCAACGGTCACGGAACCCATTGCGCCTCGATTGCCGCCGGGAACGGCCGGGCGTCCGCCGCTCAAGCATTCCGCGGTGTCGCGCCCGAGGCGGCGCTGATGGCCGTGCGCTCGGACACCCTGCACGACACGCATATCATCGAGGGCATCCGTCGGATCTTTGACCGCGCCGCGGGTCGTCCCGCCGTGGTCAATCTGTCGCTGGGCGGCCATATGGGGCCCCACGACGGCACCAGCGCGCTGGAGAACGTGATATCGCGGGAAACCGGGCCTGGCCGGATCGTCGTGGTCGCCGCCGGAAACGAGGCGCAGGACCGCATTCATTTCGACGGCCAGCTGGTCGAGGGCCAGGATCTGGATATCGAGTTCACGATCCGCGATGCGGTCCAGTTCATCGACGTATGGATCCCGCGCGGAGACGAAGCCGACATCACGGTCATTGACCCGGATGGGACCGAGACCGTGCCGGACGGCAGCATCCAAAACACCGCGGCCGGCGCGTTCCGTGCCGATCTGCGCGAGGATCAGTTCAACCGCGACATCAACCTGACCCTGGCCGTCGCGGGCAACGAGCTCGGCCGGCGCTGGCGCCTGCGGCTCGATGCACAGGTGGTGCGCCAAGGCACGGTCCATGCCTGGGGTCAGACCCGCGATTTCGATTTCTCGCGCAATATCTTCATGGCCGAGACGTCACCGCGGTTCAGCATCGGCATGCCGGCGACCGAGGAGCGCGCGATCTCGGTCGCGTCGTTCATCAGCCGTGCAGGTATCCTGCCGGGAGGAGCCGCCGTGCCGGGCCTGGCCGCCGGCGAGATATCGCCGTTCTCGAGCCACGGCCCCGCGCGCCACGGCACGCAACGCCCCGACATCGCTGCTCCCGGTCAGCACATCGTGGCGGCGCTTGCCGCGGGCAGCAGCATGGCGACCCTGCCGCAGCTGGCGCCACGCCGCCTGCCGGGCAACCGCTACATCTCGATCCAGGGCACGAGCATGGCCACGCCCTTTGTCACCGGCGCGATCGCCCTTATGTTGCAGCAGGAGCCGGATCTGGCGCCGGAAGACGTCCAACTGCGCCTGCGCGCGACGGCGCAGCGTGATGACGACACGGGGCCGGTCTGGAACGAGGCATTCGGTTATGGGAAGATCGACGTCGAGGCCTTGCTGAACTATGCGATCGTCACCTGAGCGGGAACAGTAGAATGGCCTTCAGCACCCGAGATGCGCGCCGGCAGAGAATGTCGGCCGAGCTGCGCGATTGGTGCCGGACAGGCGCTCCGGACGAGCGCCGGACCCTGGTGCTGAAACTCGCGCCCGGCGCGGATTTGAGCCAACTCGCGACGCGGCTTGGCGATCTGGGTGCAACGCTGGTCAGCACCGGGCCGGCCGTGACCATCGCCGAGGTGAGCTGCAATGCGGCGGGCGAGGCAGCGGAGTTGCCGGGCGTCGTCTCGGCCGACCTGCCAGCGCGCCTGGCCCCGAAGGATGCGCGATCGCAGAAACCTTCCCGCTAGGCGGCAGGCGCAACGCGCGGTGAAGGCGGGCACGCTCGACGGTATCGGCGGCCTCGGCCAAACCTTCACGGTTCTTGGCGTTTGATCGTGGTGGAGGGGGCTGGATTCGAACCAGCGTAGGGTTTCCCCGACGGATTTACAGTCCGTTGCATTTGACCGCTCTGCCACCCCTCCAGAGATGGCGCGAGGCTCGTGAGCCTGGGCCGGTCGATCTAGGATAGCGGTGGTGCGGCTGTCAAGGTCGCCTCAGGTCCTTGCAGTAGAATATCCGGTCGAAACCGTCCTCGCGCCCGCGCCCGGTCTCGCTGTAACCGAGCGCCGGGTAGAGGCCCTGGTTCTCAGTCATCTTGGCGTTGGTATAAAGCTCGACCGCCTCCGCCCCGGCCGCGCGTGCCATCCGCTCGACCGCCTCGATCAGCGCCCGGCCCATACCGGTTCCCTGCATTGCCGGGTCGACGGCGACGTTTTCCAAATGCCAGTGATCGCCCCTGGGATAGGCGACGACGAACCCGGTTGCCGGATCGCCCGCGACCCAAAGCTGACCGGCCGTCTGCGCCGCCGCGAAGTTGGCCACCATGGGCGCCGGCTCGCGGCCGATCCGGGACACATATGGCGCATAGGCCGCCCGCGCGATCCGCTGGACCGCCGCCACATCCGCAGGCTGGGCTGGGCGTATGTGCATCGGCTTTCCCTTCCTAAGCCTCACCATCCTCCCTAAGATCGGCCCGCCCGCCCAGGACAAATTTCGAGGACAAATTTCGAGGGCCAATTTCCGCCGATCCGAAGGGACAGAACATGGCCGGCCAGGCGAAAAAGCCGAAATGGGCGATCGAGCGCGACCGGGCCCGGAAGGAAGCTGCGCGGGGGCAGGGGCCGACGATCTGGCTTTTCGGGCTTCACGCGGTGCGCGACGCGCTGATCAATCCGCGGCGCGTGCGCCACCGGCTGATCGTGACCCCGAACGCGGCCACGCGCTTGGCCGAGGCGATCGAGGCGTCCGGGATCGAGCCCGAGACCGCCGATCCGCGCCGGTTCCCGGCGCCACTCGATCCCCAATCGGTGCATCAGGGTGCCGCGCTCGAGGCCCAGCCGCTGGATTGGGGCGGGCTCAGCGAGCTTGCGCAGCCCCGGCCCGGCGCGCCGCCGCCGCTTCTGGTCCTGCTCGACCGGGTGACCGATCCCCATAACGTGGGCGCTATCCTGCGCTCGGCCGAGGTTTTCGGCGCGCGCGCGGTCGTTGCGCCGCGCCACCACTCGGCGCCGGAGACCGGGGCGCTGGCCAAGGCCGCCAGCGGGGCGCTCGAGCGTCAGCCCTACCTCAAGGTCCGCAATCTGGGCGATGCGATGCAGGACCTCGCCGCGTTGGGCTATGCGCTGATCGGGCTGGATGGCGCCGCGGAGACGGACTTGGCAGATGCGCTGGTGACGGCCGCCGAGCAGCCAATCGCGCTTGTCCTTGGCGCCGAAGGCCCGGGCTTGCGGCCGCGCACCCGGGATTGCTGCACCGCACTCGCCCGAATCACTCCGGCAGCCGGGTTCGGATCGCTCAATGTGTCGAATGCCGCGGCTGTCGCGCTCTTTGCGGCACGCAACAGGGCTTAGGAAAAATTTTCGCCCGGGCGATCAAGCGCTTCCTCACGAATTTGCGACAGAGGGTTACAAAATCGCAATACAAACCCCATAATGTACGTTGTGAGGCGGCTTTGAACGAACCGCTTCAATACTCACTGTCCCTCGTTCCGACTGTGTCCGCCGGTTTTCTCCCCCAGACAGGTTAGAATCCGGCGGACCTTTTTTATCCGCCTCCCCTGGCCGCCGCGCGCGGGACAGGGCAAAACGGACGCAGACCGGAGCGAAGGGCGATGCCGGATATCACGGAGAATGACCTGCCGGACTATTCCGACGCCGAACTGCGCGCGATCCTGACGCGGACACGCACGATCGCGGCGGTGGGCGTTTCGCTGAACGATGTCCGCCCCTCCTTTTTCGTCGCCCGTTATCTCAAGACCAAGGGCTTCCGGGTGATCCCGGTGAACCCCGCCTATGCGGGGCAGGAAGCGTTCGGCGAGACGATCCATGCCAGCCTCTCGGGGATTCCGCAGGAGGTCGGGCCGATCGACATGGTCGACATCTTCCGGCGCTCGGAACTGGCGGGCGCGGTGGTCGATGAGGCGATCGAGGCGCTCGGCCCACGCGGCCTGAAAACCGTCTGGATGCAAATCGGCGTCGCCGACCCGGTCGCCGCCAAGCGCGCCGAAAAGGCGGGCCTGACGGTGATCATGAACCGTTGCCCGAAGATCGAATATCAGCGCCTCTGGGGCGAGCTGCGCTGGGGCGGGATCAACACCGGGATCATCTCGTCGAAGTTGGGGGGGTAGGTTTATCGACCCTCTAGATGCCGCAGAAACGCCGCAAGGGTGTCCTCGCTGACATGATGCTCGATGCCCTCGGCATCGGACTCGGCGATTTCGGCGTCAATCCCCAGCGACACCAGGAAATCGCGCACGATTCGGTGACGGCGGCGGCACTGCTCGGCCAAGGCCCGGCCTTCCTCGGTCAGAAAGATCGCCCGATAGGGCTCGCTGGTGACCAGCCCATCGCGCACCAGTCGTTTGATCGTGTTGTTGACTGTTGCCGGGGTTACGCCGAAGCGCTGGGCTAAGTCGACGGCGCGGGCATCGCCCGTCGTAGCCTGCAGGTCAGCGATCAATTCGACATAATCCTCGGCGATCTCGCTTGAATGCGCATCCCGCACCCGTTCGAAATTCTGCGCCTGGTCCGCGATCGGCCGCAACCGCCTCCGTCTCGCCGCCGCTTGCCGTGTCACTTGCCAAGCCCCCTAATCTGCCTCGCGCATTTGTGCATACTTTAGCGTTGCAAACAAAAGTTAGTCGAGACATAATTTGCACTAAGCTTCAAAACAGCCAAACGAGCTTTCGCCCAGGCGCAGCGAGGAGAAACGCATTTGCCAGCGACACGAAGACAGGCGTTCGCAGCCCTCGCGGGCATTTCCGGCGCCGCGCCGCTCGCCGCGCGGCAGGCTATTGCCCAGGCGTCGTCGCGTAGCGAAGCTGCGCATGAGCCCGGCGCCAACAAGGTGGTGGGTCTCGTCGATCACGAAGCCAACGGATTCACGCCTCACGAACTTCTGACCGAATTCGACTACGGCGACACGTCGACGTCTCCCGATGGCCGTACAGTTCGGGAATGGACCGTTACTGCCGTTGACAAGGAAATCGAGATCGCCCCCGGGGTCTTCTTTCCGGCCTGGACCTATCAGGGCCGTGTACCCGGTCCTGCGCTGCGTTGCGTCGAGGGCGAGCGGCTGAAGATCCATTTTGTCAATGCCGGCAGCCATGCGCACTCGATCCACCTGCATTCGATCCACGCGGCGAGCATGGATGGCGTCAGTGGTCCGAGCTTGGTCGAGCCCGGCACCAATTTCACCTACGAAATCGATGCGGTGCCGTTCGGCTGTCACCTTTACCACTGCCACGCGCTGCCACTGAAGCGGCATATCCACAAGGGGCTCTACGGCGCGCTGATCATCGATCCCGATCCGGCGCGTCATCCGAATAACCTCGCGGCGGCGCAGGGCCGCCGCCACGGTACGGCGGAGCATGGGCGCTGGCAGGAGTTCGTCATGGTGATGAACGGATTCGACACCAACTTCGACGAGGAGAACGAATTCTACGCCGCCAATTCGATTGCGTTTGCCTATGCAAACGAGCCGATCAGGGTGGCCCGTTCGCGCCCGATCCGAATTTATCTCGTCAATGTGACTGAATTCGACCTGGTCAACTCACTCCACTTGCATGGCAATTTCTACGACTATTACGACCATGGCACGACCCTGACTCCGACATTGCAGATGGTCGATACGGTGATGCAATGCCAGGGTCAGCGCGGCATTATCGAGATCGATTTTTCGCGCCACGAACCAGGTCTCTACATGTTCCACGCCCATCAATCCGAGTTTGCGGAGCTCGGATGGATGAGCTTTTTTGACGTCACTGACGCATGAGGGCGGACCCATGAGCGACGGCACTGAGGAAGTCATCACCCGACCTTCCGGCGGTCGGTTCCATGGCCGCTGGCTGTGGCTTGCCCTGCCATTCTTAGGACTCGCCGCAATCCTCGCGGTCATCCTGATCGGGCGCCCGCTCGAGCAACTCAGCGCATCGGCGCCGCCGGTCGAGGAACTCTCTGTCGACGCAGTCACATTGACCCCGGGATTGATCTCGCTTTCCGTGCAGGCCGACGGCTCGTCGCCTGTGACGGTGGCGCAGATACAAGTCGACGGCGCCTATCGTGACTTTACCGCCGAGCCCTCGAACGAGATTGGGCGGTTGGACGTTGCCACATTCGATATTCCGTACCCATGGGTCGAGGGCGAGACCCATCACCTGGTCATGGTCACCGCCTCGGGCGCAACGTTCGAACATACGATCGATGTGGCCGTGGCCGAGCTTTCTGCGTCAAGCGCGGCGATTGGCCAGATGATCCTTGTCGGCTTGTTCCTAGGTTTTGCGCCGGTCGCCGCGGGGCTGCTGGCCTATCCGGCGATGCGCGGCGCGCCGGAGGGGACGATGGGGTTCATGTTCGCTCTGACCATCGGGCTGTTGGGCTACCTTTTCGTCGATACGCTCAGCGAGGGTCTCGAGGTCGCCGAGGGCGCCCTCGGTCGCCTTCGGGCTGGGAGTTTGGTCTGGGTATCGATGGCCGCCACCACAATGCTGCTGATCGCAATTGGGCGGCGCGGCGGGCGTCCGCCCGAGGGGCTGGCTTTGGCGGCCTTCATTGCCTTTGGCATCGGCGTGCATAACTTCGGCGAGGGCTTGGCGGTCGGCGCCGCGCTGGGCGCTGGGGCGGCGGCGCTGGCAACCTTCTTGGTCGTCGGCTTTGCGATCCACAATGTGTCCGAGGGTTTCGCGATCGCCGCTCCACTGACCGACGAGGAGCCGGGTTTGCTCACTTTCGCTGGCCTCGCGGCGCTGGCAGGCCTGCCGGCGGTGCCAGGCGTTATGCTCGGCGCGACGGCGATCAGCCCCTATTGGACGGCACTCTGCTTCGGGATCGGCGCGGGTGCGATCCTGCAGGTCATCATCGAGGTCGGCGCCATGCTGATCCGCCGCTCACCGCCGCGCGGGGCCATGACCGTTGTCAACCTTCTGGGGGGCACCCTTGGACTGGCGATCATGTACGGGACGGCGCTGCTGGTGTGACACGCTGAGCGGTCGGCGGTCGGATACCGTTTCGACGCAGGAACGTCGCGGGCTCGCGCGCGTCGCATGCCGCCACTGGTGCGGATCCGAGGATTTTTCCCTGTCCTCCTTGAGCGCCGCGCGCTAACCATATGCGGCCCGAAAATATGACGCGGAGGAGCTCCCGACCAATGGCTTACGGTTTCGACACCCTGCAGATCCATGCGGGCGCCAGGCCCGACCCGGCGACCGGCGCCCGGCAGACCCCGATCTATCAGACGACCGCATACGTGTTCCGCGACTCCGATCACGCGGCGGCGCTGTTCAATCTCCAGGAGGTCGGCTTCATCTATTCGCGCCTGACCAATCCCACCGTCGCCGTCCTGCAGGAGAGGGTCGCGGCGCTGGAGGGGGGCCAAGGCGCGGTCGCGTGCTCCTCGGGCCACGCGGCGCAGATCCTGGCGCTCTTTCCGCTGATGAGCCCGGGCGACAACGTGGTCGTCTCGAACCGGCTCTACGGCGGCACCGTCACGCAGATGAGCCACACCATCAAGCGATTCGGCTGGGAGGCGCGGTTCGTGGATATCGACAAGTCGGGCGATATCTCGAAGGCCTGCGACCGGCGCACGAAGGCGATCTTCTGCGAGTCGATCGCCAATCCCGGCGGCCATGTGGCGAACCTCCCCAAGGTCGCGAAGGTGGCGGACAAGCAGGGCGTGCCGCTGATCGTCGACAATACCAGCGCCACCCCCTATCTGTGCCGGCCGATCGAGCAGGGCGCGACCCTGGTCGTGCACTCGACCACCAAGTATCTGACCGGCAACGGCACAGTGACCGGCGGCGTCATCGTTGATAGTGGCAATTTCGACTGGTCGGCCTCGGACAAGTTCCCCTCGCTCAGCCAGCCCGAGCCCGCCTATCACGGGCTGAAGTTTCACGAGACCTTCGGTCCCCTGGCCTTCACGCTCCACGGCCATGCGGTGGGCCTGAGGGATCTGGGCATGACCATGAGCCCGATGGGCGCCTTCCAGACCCTGATGGGGATCGAGACGCTCAGCCTGCGGATGGAAAAGCATGTGGCGAACGCCAAGACGATCGCCACCTGGCTGGAGGGCCATCCCAAGGTCATGGAGGTCACCTATGCGGGCCTGAAATCCAGCCCTTATTACCGCCAAGGCAGGAAGATCTGCCCGAAGGGCGCGGGCGCGCTTTTCACCTTCCGCCTCAAGGGTGGCTACAATGCCTGCGTGAAGTTCGTGGACGCGCTCGAGCTGTTCAGCCATGTGGCCAATCTGGGCGACGCGCGGTCGCTGGTGATCCACTCCGCCTCGACCACCCACCGGCAATTGACCGACGAGCAGCGAAAGCTGGCCGGCGCCGACAGCGACGTCGTGCGCCTGTCGATCGGGATCGAGGATCCGGACGACCTGATCGCCGATCTGGAGCAGGCGCTGAAACAGGCCAAGCGGTAGCGGGTTCGCCCTGGCCCCATGTCAGGGCGTCTCCGACGCGCCGCCCAGGCGCTCCGCTGCGCGTACAATGACGCGAAGGGCATCCTCGGTGCCATTTGCGGCGCCCTTCTCGAAGTCGCCCTCGACGATTCCCATTTGATTGGTCACATGGGCAAAGCAGATCACGTTCCTGCCGCGCGCGGCGGCGAAAGCGTAAAGCGCTGCCGCCTCCATCTCGACCGCCAGCAGGCCGCGCTGGCGCATGCTCTCGATCGCCTCGTCGGTCTCGCGGAAAGGCGCATCCGTCGTCCAAGTCGCTCCGCGCAGGACCGGCACGTCAAAGTCCTCGAACGCTCCCATGAGCCCGCCTACCAGGGCGTCGGGCGCCTCGCTGAATTCTGATGGCGGCAGGTAGTGGTAGCTGGTCCCCTCGTCCCTCAGCGCCCGGTCGATAAGGATGAAGTAAGGCGGCGCGCGGAGCGGCTCTAACTGACCTGAGGATGTCATGCTGATCAGCAACCCGCACCCCGATGCGAAGAGCTCTTCCGCGACCAAGACGGCGAACGATGATCCGACCACGCAGCCGATCACACCGATCGCCAACCCGTGTTCGACGGTGACGAAAAGCTCGGTGTGGTAACAAGCCCATCCTCGATGGCGCTCTGCCCGGCCGTCAGCTTTCAATTGCCGGACGATATCTCCGTCCGGGTCCAGTAAGCAGACATTCGGCACCGGGTCGCGCGTGGTGGATTTCTGCCGTCGCGCCTCGCGCAACAGGTTTTCCGGTGTGAACGCCGAAGGCTGATCATAGCGTTTACCGGAAAGAATCGGCGGTCGGGTTTCGTCCATAGTCGTGGTCCGATGGCATCTCTCAGCGTGGGTTCGCTGAGGACTATGGCCTTTGCGCCGCGCGGCAACAATGGTGCCGGATCGGGCAAATCAGAAAGCCATCAACATTGCGCGCGAGACAGGGTCAGGCATTTCGCATGTATGGCTCTCAGTCTACCCGGGTCGGCGTAAGCCGCGCGCCCTATAGCGGGGACCGGGCTTACGCTAAACTGCCACCCATGACCAACCCCCACAGCCTTTCGCGGCCGTTGCGCTTTGATATCGAGAGCGCCGCTTTCAAACGCGATCCGGGGCCGACATTGGCCGCCATGCGCGCGGCCGGTCCAGTGATCCCCATGCGGCTGCCCTTCATCGGGCGGACATGGGTCACCACCACGCATGCCGCCACCGGCACCATGCTGAAGGACAAGGCCGGCTTCGTCCGCGAAAGCCGAAATGCGGGGCGCACCGGCATCGCGGGCATGCGCTGGTGGATGCCGCGCTCGCTGAAGCTTCTGACCGAGAACATGCTGATGAAGGACGAGCCCGACCACCGGCGCCTGCGCAAGCTGGTGGACGGGGCGTTCCAGCGCCGCGGCGTCCAGGCGATGCGCGGCCGCATCGAGGCGCTGGCGGATACGATGCTGGACGGCATCGAGGCCGATATTCGAGCCACGGGAAGCGCCGACCTGGTCGAGGGCTACGCCCGGCGCTTGCCGCTGGAGGTGATCTGCGAGCTGCTGGGCCTGCCCGACCAAGACCGCGGCGAGTTTGCCCACTGGACCAAGGTCGGCACGGGCATGACCAGCGCCTGGGGCTTCTTCCGGGCGCTGCGCGCGCTGAAAAAGCTGATCCGCTATGTCCGGGATCAGATCGAGGCCTGCCGCCGCGCGCCGCGCCCCGGCCTGATCACCGAGCTGTTGCGCGAGGAGGATGGCGACCGCCTCAGCGAGGCCGAGCTTATCTCGATGGTGTTTCTGTTGCTGATCGCCGGGTTCGAGACCACGACCCATCTGATTGCCACCAGCGTTGTCGCGCTGAACAGGCACCCGGGCCAGCGGGCGTGGCTGATGGCGGATCCAAGCGCGCGGATCGAGCGCGCGGTCGAGGAGCTGGCCCGCTACACCACGCCCGTGCAGATGACCAAGCCGCGCTACGTGGCCCGCGATCTGGAACTGGAGGGCCAGGCCTTGAGGCGTGGCGAGTTGATCACCGGGTTCCTGGCCTCGGCCAATCACGACGCGGAGGTCTTCGAGGCACCAGGCGAGCTGCGTCTCGACCGGTTCCCCAACCCGCATCTGGTCTTCGGCTCCGGCATTCATTTCTGCCTGGGGATGCAGCTCGCCCGGGTCGAGGTGCAGGCGGCGCTGACCCGGCTTTACGGTCGCCTGCCGGACCTCGTCCTCCCGGATGACCACGAGCTCGACTGGATCGAGCGCCTCGGTCTGCGCGGGGTCGCGTCGCTGCCAGTCCGGCCGGCCAAGGTGGCGCTGGGAGAGAATCACCGAGGCCGTTGATTTCGTGGCCTGATAACCCTTGGGTGGAGCGCCCAAAACGCCGCTCCCGCAGGGCTTGTCTACGCCCGGAAATTGGGTTGCATTCGCGAACTGATAAATGTCTCAATTTATGAGAGTTTTTATTTAACATGATGGAATTAATGCATTTTACGGTTTTAAGAATGGACTCATTAAGCCTTGTTCCGGCACACTTCTACCCATGGCGCGGCCCTTCATGGGCGGCCTGCCGGTCCTAGGGGAAGATCACTCCCGCGTTGGCTTACGACCCCGGCTGTTTTCCAAGTTGCGAGAAGTGCTTGGCGACACGTTGCACGTGCCGTTGTCGGTGGGGTTATGCATTCGGGGGTATATATGGCTGGGGAGCGTTCTCTATCACATTCCAATCTTTCACGCCGCGCCTTCGCTCTGGGTGCGGCCAAACTCGGTTTGGCGGGCATCGCATCGGCAGTGGCACAGCCGGCCTGGGCTTCGGTGCCGGCATTGCTGACGGGGGCAGGGGACTTCCGCAGTATCTACCTGGTCAATGGCCGGACCGAGGAGTCCCTGCGCACGATCTACTGGATTGAGGGAAGCTACATCCCCGAGGCCATGCAGGCGATCGATCACCTGATGCGCGATTGGCGCGAGGATCTGGTTCGTCCGATCGCGCCGCGTACCATCAACATTCTCTCGGCGGTGCAGAACCTGCTCGAGGTGAACGAGCCGCTCCACGTGGTCTCGGGCTATCGCTCGCCGAAGACCAACGCGATGCTGCGGCGGCATACGCGCGGGGTCGCGCGCAAGTCCTATCACGTGCGGGCGATGGCGGCCGATATCCAATTGGCCACGCGTTCCGTCAAACAGATTCAACGCGCCGGAAAGGCGCTTCGGGCCGGTGGGGTTGGCATCTACAGCCGCTCGGCATTCGTGCATTTCGATTCCGGCCCGGTCCGGGATTGGGGCCGTTGAGTTCAAAGGGAGAGCAGGCATGTTCGTTTTGCGCAATCCGGTGAAGCCCGGGGTGGTTGGTTCGGAAGTGTCAAGTGGCGGGTCTGCGGGAACCGGCGAGCTTATCGCAATGTCGGCCGAGATGCAGAGCGTGGCGCGCCGGCTGCCGGCGGCGCGGCCGGCCGACGATCTGGAGGCCAGCGACGGCCCCTCGACCTCGGCCCCGCCCGTGCCGCCGCGCGCGTTGTCGATGCTGCCGATCTTCGCGGCGGCCTTCCCGGTTCGGTTCGGCGGCCCGAGCGCCGCTACGGAATGCCCGCGCCGGATCGCCGATACGCAACGGCTGATCGACAATATCGGCGGCAAGATGAAGCGGCACGAAGCCCAGATGGGCCGCGACGCGATCGAGTTGATCCATGCGCTGCTCGACGACGCCCGTATGCTGCTGGCAGCCGCCCGCGACAACCACGAACGTCCGCAGAGCCGCTACGATCACGCCCGGGCCTATGCCAAGGCGGATGCGGCGATGGGCCATGCCAAGGCCGCGGAGATCCTACACTCGCGCTGTTCGATGCGCTAGATTATGGGCGGGCCCTAAAGAACGAGGGGCGACTGGGCTCGCCCGGGCTAAATCGCGCTGGCACGGGCGTGTGAAATGTAGATCTCGCGCAGGCGCTTGGCGATTGGTCCGGGCACGCCGTCCCCCAGGACGACCCCATCGATCTCAACCACCGGACAGACGAAGGTCGAGGCCGCGGTGATGAAGGCCTCCGCCGCCCCTTGTGCCTCTTGGATGGTGAACGGGCGCTCCTCGACCTTCATCTGTGCCTCGGCGGCCAGCTTCAGAACGCTGGCCCGGGTGATCCCATGTAGGATGTCGCTGGAAAGGTTGCGGGTGACGATCGTGCCCTCCTTGGTCACGATATAGGCGTTGTTCGAGGTGCCCTCGGTCACCAGCCCATCCTCGACCAGCCAGGCATCGTCCTTGCCCGCCGCCTTGGCCTGCATCTTGGCAAAACTGGGATAGAGCAGCTGAACCGTCTTGATGTCGCGCCGGCCCCAGCGCATGTCGGGCTGCGAGATCACCTTGATGCCATGCTTCGGGCCTTCCGCATCCTCGAAATGCTTTCCCTGGGTAAAGAGGACCAGCGAAGGGGTCAGGTCGCTCGGCCAGGCAAAATCCCGGTCATGGGCGCCCCTTGTGATCTGCAGATAGACCAGGCCCTCGTCGAGATCGTTCCGCCGGATCAGCTCGCGATGGATTTCCAGCAATTCGTCATCGCTGACCGGGCTGGTCATCTGCAGCTCGTCCAGCGAGCGGTGCAGCCGCGCCACATGGCCCGGATAGTCGGCCAGCTTGCCGCCCAAGACCGAGCTCACCTCGTAGACCCCGTCGGCCATCAGGAAGCCCCGGTCGAAGATCGAGATCTTCGCCTGGTCCTCCGGCACATAGTCCCCGTTCACATAGACGATGCGGCTCATGTCTCTATCCCCACAGTTCCGGCGACGGCGGGTGCACGCCCGCGTCGTCATAGGTCAGCGGATGGTCCCGGTCGGCGGCCAGCAGCAGCGGCCCGTCCAGATCGACGATATCGGCGCCCTGCGCGACCAGCACCGCCGGCGCCATGGCCAAGGACGAGGCCAGCATGCAGCCGACCATAATGCCGAGGCCCATCTCTTCGGCTTCGGCCTTCAGTTTCAGGGCCTCGGTCAGCCCGCCGGTCTTGTCGAGCTTGATGTTGATCATGTCGTATTTGCCTTTGAGGGCCGCCAGCGACGCGGTGTCGTGGCAGGCCTCGTCGGCGCAGACCGGCAGGGACCGCGCCATCTCGGCCAAGGCGCCGTCGTCCCAGGCGGGCAGGGGCTGCTCGACCATGGTGACGCCCAGGCCGCGCAGCGCGGGGGCCAGTTCATGATAGCTTTCCGGCGTCCAGCCCTCATTGGCATCGACGATGATCTTGGCGTCCGGCGCGCCCTCGCGGACCGCCTCGATCCGTTCCATGTCGCCCTCGCCGCCCAGCTTGATCTTGAGCAGAGGCCGGTGGGCGTTCTCGGCGGCCTTGGCGCGCATGGCTTGCGGAGTGTCGAGCGACAGGGAATAGGCGGTGATGACCGGGCCGGGCGCCGCCAGCCCCGCCAGCTCCCAGACCCGCTTGCCGGCGAGCTTCGCCCGCAGATCCCAAAGCGCGCAATCGAGCGCGTTGCGCGCGGCGCCTGGGGACATGATCTTGGCCAGGTCCGCTTCCGGGTCCCCACGCATGTCGATCGCGGCGGCCTCGATATCGGCGACCACGCCCTCGGCAAACTCGTCATAACGGGCGTAAGGCCGGCACTCGCCCCGGCCGGTCTTGCCGTCCATCGTGGCAGTGGCGGTGACCACCTCGACCTCGGTGACCGTCCCGCGCGAGATCGTCCAGTTGCCCGCGGTCGGGAACCGGTCGATCGTGGCGGTGACGGTCAGGGCGCCCATCTCAGAGCGCGTCCACCAGACGGCCGGCGCCGTGGCGGAACGGATCGACGCAGGGCAAGCCCATCCGGGCCTCGGTCTCGGCCAGATAGGCTTCCGCCTCGGCCTCGCTCAGCGCCGCCGTGTTGATCGCGCAGCCGGTCACCCGGCAGTCCGGGTTGACGATCTGGGCGAGCTGCAGGGCGAGCGGCCGCAGGTCGTCGAGCGAGAGCACCGGGTAGTGCGGCAGCCCGCGCATATGGGTCCGGGTCGGTTCGTGACAAAGCACCAGCGCATCCGGCTGGCCGCCGTGGATCAGAGCCATGGTGACCCCGGAATACGAGGCATGGAACAGGCTTCCCTGGCCCTCGATCAGGTCCCAGTGGTCGTCATCGTTGGCGGGGGTCAGTGACTCGACGGCACCGGCCATGAAATCGGCCACTACCGCATCCAGCGGCACCCCGTCGCCGGTGATCAGGATGCCGGTTTGCCCGGTGGCGCGGAAGTCGGCGTTCATGCCCCGGGCGCGCATCTCCTTTTCCATGGCAAGCGTCGTATACATCTTGCCGCACGAGCAGTCGGTGCCGACCGCCAGCACGCGCTTGCCGGAGCGCCGCTTGCCGTCGGCGATGGGGTAGTGGACGGTGGGCAGGCGCACATCGTAAAGCGACTGGCCCGAGCCCGCGGCCGCGGCGCCAAGCTCGGTCTGATCGCGCAGCAGAGCGTGCAGCCCGGCGGCCACGTCCATTCCCGCGTTCAGGGCCTCGATCAGTACTTCCTTCCAGGCGTCCGAGATCACGCCGCCACGATTGGCCACGCCGATCACCAGCGTCTTGGCGCCCACGGCGGCGGCTTCGGCCACACTCATGTCCGGCAGGCCCATATCGGCGTTGCAGCCGGGCAGGCGGAACTGGCCGACGCTGGCCTCGGGCCGCCAATCCTTGACGCCTTGCGCGACCTTGGCGGCGAGCGCGTCAGGGGCATCGCCCAGGAACAGCAGATAGGGCTGCGAGAGTGACATGTCCGGCTCTCCCTCATAGGACAGTGATGCTGTCCTGCTAGATACGCGAAAGGCGCCCGGGCAATGGCGCCAGATGCGACAATTCAGGGAAACCAGGCGCCCCGTCAAGGGGCCGGGTCAAGGGGCGGGGATCAGGCGGCTTTCGAAGGCTCGACCAGGCCACGCTCGCCGCGCCGCGCGATCTCGGTGAGGCGCGCCAGCGTCGCGGGCCTGCCGACCTCGTCCGGCACCGCGCACAATCCTATCCGCGACGCCCAGCGCCCGAAGCGCGGATCCGCGCTCAGCACCGCGAACGGGATGGCCAGGCTCAGCCCCGCGATCATCGGTCCCGCCCAGGCCAAGGCGCCCGGCCCGCTGGACAGCCCGATCGAGCAGAAAAGCGTCAAACCGAAAAGCGTCTGCGGCCAAAGTCCGCGCGCCGCATCCGCCCAGCTCAGCCGGTAGGCATCGCGGTTCTGCGCCCCCCAGATGACCGAGCGCCCGAAGGCCAAGCCGATCAGGAACAGCGTGACGCGGAACGCGACCACGGGCGCCATCAGCACCGAGAAGACGGCCTCTAATAGCCCGCCGAGGGCAAAGCGCAACCGCCCACCATAGCGCGCCGCCCCGCCCGGGGTCAGCGCGATGTCCAGCAGCCCCATCAGCTTTGGCACCAGGCTGACCGCGAACATGATGAAGAACATGGCGATGCCGAAGGCCAGGTTGACCTGGGCCGCGTCCCCCTCGATCAGTTTCGAGGCCGCGGTCAGGGTCATCAGCATCCAGGCGGGCGCGCCCAGATACATCATGATCGCGGCGAAGACCTGGAACCGCGACGTCGGCCGCAGGCCCTTGAGGCCCAGCAGCCGCCAATACTGCATATTGCCCTGGCACCAGCGCAGATCCCGCTTGGTGAAGTCCATCAGGGTCGGCGGGTTCTCCTCCCAGCTCTCACCCTCGACCGGGATGACGCGGACCTCGTAGCCGGCGCGGCGCATCAGCACCGCCTCGACCTGATCGTGGCTGAGGATATGCCCGCCCAAGGGCGGCTTGCCCGGCAGCAGCGGCAGGCGGCAATGGCGCCGGAAGGGGCGCACCCGGATCAGCGCGTTGTGCCCCCAATAGGGTCCGCAATCGCCCTGCCACCAGGCGGCGCCCATCGTGTAGCTGCGCATCCCGTGGCGCATCCCGAACTGGAAGATGCGGGCGAAGGCGCTGGTCGCCGGCGCGCCGACCACCAGGCTTTGCAGGATGCCGATCTTCGGATGCGCCTGGCAGATCCGCACCATGCGCAGGATCGCCTCGGCCGACATCAGGCTGTCGCTGTCCAAGGGCAGGTAAAAGTCGAAATCGCGGCCCTGATTGGTCAGGAACTCGCGCACATTGCCGGCCTTGAAGCCCTCGTTCGAGGTCCGCCGCCGGTAATGAGCGCGTGGCCCGCCCAAATCCGCCCGCATCGCATGGAACAGGCGCTCTTCCTGATCCGCAATCTCGGGGTCGCTGGTATCGGAGAGGACGAAGATCTCGAATTGCTGACCCCAATCGGTCATGTCCAACTCGGCCCGCATCACCGCGAGGCGCCGGTACGAGGCCAATGGCGGCTCGTTGCGCAAGGTCATGGCCAGCGCGGTGCGCGTGGTGACCGGCGCCAGGGTGTCGCCCGCTTTCAGGTGCGGCGCGGCCTGCGCCACGCCGTCGCGCCGGCCGTGGATCAGCCAAACGCCCAGCACCGCGTTCCAGACGCCCATGACAGTCCACGGCGCGCCCACCAGGAAACAGCCCATGATGATCAGATCGCTGACGGTCCAGCCGCCTTCGCCGAAGACTTGCGCCAGGCCCCAAGTCAGCGCCGCGATGCCGGCCAGATTGAGCGCGATGAACCAAAGCCGCCTTGCGGTCAGGTCGCGCCGGTCCTGCAGACCGGCCGGGGTCTCGTCCCCTTGCTCGCGCCAGCGCACCAGCCGTCCGACAGGTGCGATGGGCGCGCCCAGCGGCGGGTTGACGGCGATCGCCGCGGCATCACGTTCGGGTGTCATCGAGGTCATACGTAAGCGCCTCTACTGGACCGCGGCGCGGGCGCCGCTAAGCTATGCTGCGAAGGATGCGGTGATAGATACGAACCGGGGGCCGGGGTAAAGTGAGCGAAATGGCGCAGGCTCTCTTTTACACCGCGCCCGGCCAAGCCGAGCTGCGCGAGGTCGCGCTCGATCCCCTGAGCGAGGGCCAGGTCGAGGTCCGAACCCTTTTCTCGGCCATTAGTCGCGGCACGGAACGCCTGATCTTCCAGGGATTGGTGCCGGAGGGCGAATACCAGCGGATGCGCGCGCCGATGCAGGCGGGCGATTTTCCCTTCCCGGTCAAATACGGCTATGCCGCCGCAGGCGTCGTTGAGGCCGGTCCGGACCATCTTCTGGGCCGTCATGTTTTCGCTCTCCATCCCCATCAGGACCGGTTCCGCGTGCCGGCCGGGGCCGTGCTTGATTTGCCGGAAAACGTGCCCGCCTCCCGCGCTGTCCTGGCCGCGAACGCCGAGACCGCGCTGAACGCGGTCTGGGACGCGGACATCCAGCCTGGAATGCGCGTGCTGGTTTTGGGCGCCGGTTTGCTCGGCTGCCTCATTGCGGCGTTCCTCTCCCGAATCCACTCGGATGTGGACTTAACGGACAAATTATCCAACCCCGGCGTTGCCGTTGCTGACTTTCCCGTGAATTTTGTGTCAGCCGAGGCGCTTGGACAGGGTCCAGGCCCCGGATACGACGTCGTTTTCCACACCACGGGAGCGCCGGAAGCCCTGCAACGGGCGCTCGACCTCCTGGCCTTCGAAGGCAGGGTGGTCGAGCTCAGCTGGTATGGCGAGCGGCCCGTGCACCTAATGCTGGGGGGTGCCTTCCACGCGAACCGCCTAACGATCCAATCGAGCCAGGTCGGTCACGTCGCGCCCGCGCGCCGCGCCACCACCTCGCGCCGGGACCGGCTGGTCCAGGCGTTGGGAATGCTGGACGACCCGCGCCTCGACGCCCTGATCACCGAAGAGGTGGCCTTCGCCGACCTGGCCGGTGAGATTTCCCGCTTGCTCGCACCCGGTGCGCCGGGTATCGCGACGCGGATCCGCTACTGAGGAGAGATCTATGTATGCCGTCGAGGTCCGCGACCACATCATGCTGGCCCATTCCCTGAAGGGTGATGTCTTTGGGCCGGCGCAGAACCTGCACGGCGCGACCTATGTGGTGGACGTGGCCTTCATGCGCGAGACGCTCAGCGCCGACGGAATCGTGGTCGATATCGGCCGGGCGCACGAGGCGCTGAAAGCGGCACTGGCACCGATCAACTATGCCAATCTGGATGCGATGCCGGAATTCGATGGCGTGCTGACCACCACCGAGTTCCTGTGCAAGCACATCTTCGACCAGGTCGCCGGGGCCGCCCGGTCGGGCGCGTTGGGACCGGGCTCGGAGGGATTGCAGAAAATCCGCGTCACCCTGAACGAAAGCCACGTGGCCCGCGCTTGGTATGAGGGGCCGGTGAGCGAGGGCGCCGTGTGACACGCGCCACTTTCGCGGTCCCGGGCAATATCGAGACGCCGACCGGCGGATACGGATATGCGCGCAGGCTTCTGGTGGAGGCGCCGGGGGTGGGGCTCGATCTCGCGCATCTGCAGCTGCCCGATGGGGTTCCCGAGCCGGGCGAGGCGGGAATTGACGGGACGGTGCGCTTGCTCGGCGGCGCGGCGAAGGACGCGCCGATCCTGATCGACGGTTTGGCGCTGGGAGTGTTGCCGCCGGAGATGCTGCGCCGCGCGCCCGGACCCGTGGTTGCGCTCTGCCATCATCCACTGGCGCTCGAGACCGGAATCGATCCGGACGCAGCTAGGCGGTACCGGGCAAGCGAGTGCGCGGCGCTGGCGGTTGCAAGCGCGGTGATCGCCACCAGCCAGGCGACAGCCGCGATCCTGCGCGACCAATACGATGTGCCGGTCGATCGCCTGACCGTCGCGCCCCCGGGCACCGATCCCGCGCCCCAGGCCAAGGGGTCCGGCGGGCCGGGCGTCGCGATCCTCTCGGTCGGGTCGCTGACCCCGCGCAAGGGGCATGACCGGCTGATCGCCGCTTTGGCGGAGCTGACCGATCTCGATTGGCACCTGACGATCGTCGGCCCGGCGGACCGGGACCGGGTCCATGCGGACGCGCTTTTGGCGGCGATCGAGGCCGCCGGCCTGGCGGGCCGCGTGACCCTGGCGGGTGCCTTGGACGCCGCCGAATTGGATGCCGCCTATGACCGGGCCGATCTCTTTGCGCTCGCCTCGCGTTACGAGGGGTTCGGCATGGCCTACACCGAAGCCATGGCCCATGGCCTGCCGGTCATCGGCTGCGAGAGCGGCGCGGTGGCCGAGGCGACCCGGGGCGCGGCGTTGCTGATGGGGCAGGGGGACGGGGCCGGGCTGCGCGCGGCGCTGCGCCGGGCGATTGCCGATGCGGATGCCCGCCATGCGCTCGCGCAGCGATGCCGCGCGGCAGCCGCGCATTTCACCCGCTGGCCCGAGACCGTGGCGATCGTCGCGGGCGTCCTGAACGGGGTGAGCGCATGACCGGCTTCTCGGCAGATTGGCTGGCGCTACGGGCCGGGGCCGACCGGCGCGCCCGCGATCCAGGGCTGGCCAAACGGCTGTCAGAAATCTTCTCGGGCCGGGACCGGCTGCGGGTGCTCGATATCGGCTCGGGGACCGGCGCCAACATGCGCGCGACCGCGCCGCTGATCGAAGCGTCGCAGCATTGGGTGCTGGCCGACAACGACGCCAGCCTGCTCGCGCGCGCAGAAGCGCCGGCCGGGGTCACCTTCGAGACGCGGCGGGTGGACTTGGCGGCCGATCTGGCCACGCTTTTCGACCCGGCGCCCAATCTGGTCACCGCGTCGGCCTTCTTCGATCTTTGCGGCGCCGATTGGCTATCGGCCTTCGTGACCCGTCTCGCCGAGGACCGGGCGATCTTCTATACGGTCCTGACCTATGACGGCCGCGAGACCTGGTTGCCGCCGCACCACTTGGACGCGGCGGTGCTGGATGCCTTTCATGCGGATCAGCGGAGGGACAAGGGGCTGGGCCCGGCGCTTGGACCGGAGGCGCACTCAGCGCTGGCTGGATTGCTGAAAGAGCACGGCTTCGGGGTCTTTGAAGCGCAAAGCGATTGGGACTTGCAGCAACCCCGCGACGCCGCCCTGATATCGGCGCTGGCCGAGGGCGGCGGGGCGGCGACCGCCGCGATCGTCGGACCCGAGATCGACGGTTGGATGGCCGCCCGGCGCGACGCCTCGGCGGTCACCATCGGTCACCGGGATCTGCTGGCGGTGCCGCCGCGGTAGATGGCGGAACGAATTCCACCCTACGGCGCCGGGTGCGGCACCGTAGGGTGCATCTTGATGCACCATGAGCGATGAAGGGGATGCTCTCGGCGCACGCTCTCAGAACAAGCTCATCCGCGTCATCACCGTGTCGCGGTTGATCAGCCAATGTCTCATCGCGCCCCCCAGATGCAGCACCAGAAGCGCGATGATCAGCCAGCCGACCGAGCCGTGAATGTCGTAAAGTGTCTCAGAGAGCGCCTTGTCCTTGCCGATCAGGCCCGGCAGCTTGGAATTGAAGAATTCGACCGGGAAACCGCCGGCGGCAGTCGCCAGCCAGCCAAGCACCGGTTGCACCAGAAGTGCTGCGTAAAGCAGGGCATGGACGGCCTTCGAGGCCGAGGCTTCGAAGCGCGAGATCGGCGGATCGTAATCGGGCTTACCCTGGGTCAGCCGCACCAGCAGCCTGAACGTCATCAGCGCCAGAATGATCACCCCGAAGGTCTTGTGGTATTTGTAGACGAAGTTGGTGACCTCGATCCCGTAAGCGTTCTTCAGGCCGTCGAAGCCATAGGTGCCGAGGGTCAAGCCGCCCGCCAACACACCGATCACGATAATCGCGACAACCCAATGGATTAGCCGTTGCAGCAGGGTGTAGCGGGCGTGTGCCATTCTCTCCTCCCCCTTGCCGCGCAATTCGCGTCAGGCGGCGTCGGATAATTGCATGTCACACATACACAGCATGTCGCCATCGGTAAATCGCATGGTGCGCACAAGCGGGCGCATGGCTTCGTCGAGCTCGGCAATTGGCGCCAGGTTCAACCCGGTCTTGCCCGAGCCCAGCACGATCGGCGCCACCATCAGATGCAGCTCGTCGATGGCGCCCGCGTTCAGGAACCGCGCCAGGGTCTCGGCCCCGCCCTCGATCAATAGGCGGGTCATGCCACGCGCGGCCAAAGCGGCGACGATCGCCTCGGGCTTGATGTTGCCGCAGGGGCTGCATGCGATCTCGAGCGCCACCGCGCCCTGCGGCACTTCCGTGCCTGGGCAGGTCACGACCAACACCTCGGCTGCGCCGTCCTTCAGCATGGCCAGATCGCGGGGCAGGCGGCCATTGGGGTCGATCACCACGCGCGTCGGGTTCGGACCCTCCACATGACGGGTGGTCAGCTGAGGGTCGTCGGCGATGGCGGTGCCGACGCCCACGATGACCGCGTCCACCTCGGCGCGGATGCGGTGCAGGTGCCGCAACGCCTCTATTCCATTGATGTATTTCGAGGCGCCGGTCGGTGTCGCGATGCGTCCGTCAAGCGATTGACCCAGCTGACCGATCACGATCGAATCCGGGCCCCGGTGGCGCCTCAGCCGAGCCAGCGCGGTTTCCGGGTCATAGGCCATGGCGCGCGATTTCGCGGCGCTGGGGCTTGCCTCTACGAACACGTACTGCTCCCTCTCTGCCTCAACCGATCAGGCCCGCATCGCCGCCAGGCGCGGGTTGCCCCGGCCATCGGCGCCGCTGGCCTGTGCTTCGGCGGTGGCCGTTTGGGCCGCCGGCCGGGTGCGCCAGGGATGGCTCTTGAACCACGAGACGATATAAGCGGTGGCGATCAGCACCCCAAATCCGGTCAGGTTGACCGCGGCGCGGGTCCAGACATCGCGTCCGATCACGTCCAGCACCCAGCCATTGAAGCGCGCCAGCACGATCGAGACCATGAAGACCGCCAGCGATTGGGTCCCGACCTTGCGGATGATCGGCACTGTCATCAGGAAGAAATCGCGCACGATCCACTGGCGGCCCCTGGCTCCGAGCGCCGCCCAGGCCACGATTATCAGCGGCACCAGATGCACCAGCTGCACCAACCCGATCCGGTCGCCATCGATCAGCGGGATGGTCTCGAAGAACCAGCGGTCGAGCGCCGGGCTCAGCCATTTGATCTCGTCGATATAGGTGTAGGGGATCGAGACGATCAGGAAGGCGCCCGCCGCCAGCAGAACCCATTTCGGACCGGCGCTCCAGGCACGGAACCCTTCGTTCAGCCGGATGCCCTTGGGCCCGACCGCGCACCAGGCCAGATAGGCCAGCGCGATGAAATGCAGATAACGGAACCCGCCGACCCATGATTTCCACCAGATCGGCTGCGCCCAGGCCCGGGTCTCGGTGATCCAGGCGGCCAGCGCCCAGCCCTCGGGCAGATAGATGCCCTTGTGGATCTTGAACCAGGCAAACGGCACGACAAGCACCACATATGCCGCCGCCGCGATGATCAGCCAGCGGTTCACCGGCGGCGCGGGCAACCACTTCATGCCAAAAGCGAAGCCGGTGAAGAAAACCAGCTGCCAGCCGAAGGGATTGAAGAACCAGGTGTGATCACCGAACGGATTGCTGGGCAGGTTCATCCAGGTGAAATTGGCGCCGAACGCGGCGACCGCCTGCTGCCACGGGAGCGCGGTCTCGGCATCGAGCGTCCGGGCATAGCCCGCCAGATTGGCCGCGCTCCAGACCGCCAAAACGAAGGCGAAGACCGCCCAGCGGCCCGCGAGGCGATGGAGTGCCATGATCATCGGGATCATCGCCAGCACCACCAGATACATCGGCAGGATGTCGAAGAGGCCCGGGACCCAGGTCAGCGTGAAGAGACCGATCAGTGCCTCGCCGGTCTTGGTGAACAAGGGCACCACGTAAGGCCCGGTGATATAGCGCTTGCCCTCGAGCCCGACCTCGAAATGGTCGATCGCGAACAGCATGATCGCGGTGACCAGAAGAACGCCGATATGTGCCCAATAGACCTGCCAGACCCGGAACGCGATCCGCGCCGCGCCCATCAGCCAGCCGCGCTCGGCGAAGACCGCGCCGAAGGCCAGCGACGAGGCCATGCCCGAGCAGAAGACGAAGATTTCGGTCGCATCGGAGAATCCGAAGCGCGCCGGGATCCAAAGCGTCCAGGTGTTCCCGGGCGTATGGGCCAGAAGGATGATGAACATCGCCATTCCGCGGAAGAAATCCAACCGCAGGTCGCGTGGCCGGCGGCCCGCGAGCGTTCCCGTGGTCCCCGGAGGGATGCCGGGCAATGATGCGGAGCTTGTGCTCATCGATCCCTTCTTACCGCCCCGTTCAGCAGATCGGGCAGTTTAACGCATGCGAGCGCAGGTTCCGACGGGTTTCCGGTCTCTCGCAGGCCGTTCTGTTGTAGGCGGCGCGCCTATCGTCGATTGCTCCCATTGTCACGTCCCCGCTTGACCCTCGCGCGCCAAATGCACGGCCGAAAAGGCGATTTCCACCGTCCGGTGCCACAAGATGTGCGCTGAGGTCAGCAAAACCGACATCTCCTCACCCCTTTGTGACTGCTCGAAATGGTAATCCAGCGGGGAAACCCGTAAGAAAAACATGGTTCTGGCTTGCGGAGTTGCAGATGCAACGCGCCCCTCTGATATTGTCGCTGGCGGCCCTTTCCGTGGTCGCCGTCGCGGCCTTTCTGGCCCGGGATGGCATGGCTGGCTCCGGGCCGGTCTATTTCCTGGGCGCGTTTCTGGGCGGGTTCGCGGGCTTTGCGCTCTACCACGCGGCCTTCGGGTTCACCGCCGCCTGGCGGCGCCTTGTGCGCGAGCGCCGCGGTGCCGGCCTGCGGGCGCAGATGATCCTGCTGGGACTGACCAGCCTGGTCACGTATCCGCTGATCGGCTTTGAGGATCTGACCGGCTGGAACATGTACCCGGTGATCCTGCCCATGGGGCTGATGACCGCGATCGGGGCCTTTACCTTTGGCGTGGGGATGCAATTGGGCGGCGGCTGCGCGTCCGGCACGCTTTTCACGGTCGGCGGCGGCTCGACCCGGATGGTGCTGACTCTGATCTTCTTCGTTCTTGGCTCGGTGATCGCCACCGCGCATATCCCGGATTTCTGGGCACAGCTGCCCAAGACGACCGGCATTCCCAATATTCCCGGCACATCCCTGGTCAACGAATTCGGCGTGCTCGGAGGGCTCGCCGTGCTGCTGGGGCTGTTGGCGGGGATCGGGATGCTCTCCGCAATGATCGAGCGGCGCGCCCATGGGGCGCTCGAGCCTCCCCGCGTGACCAACTCGCTGATCCACGGCAATTGGTCGCTGGCTGCCGGCGCCGTGGCCCTGGCGATCGTCGGCATCGGGTCGTTCCTGCTTTTCCAGCGGCCCTGGGGGGTGACTGCCGGATTCGCGCTTTGGGGGGCCAAGATTTTCGACGCGGCCGGCATTCCGGTCGCCGATTGGACCTATTGGCAGGGCTGGCGCAAGGGCCAGCTCGAGGCCAGCGTCTTTGCCAACCGCACCTCGGTGATGAATTTTGGCATCGTCTTCGGCGCCATGGCGGCGGCGAGCCTTGCCGGCCGGTTCTCGCCGCTCTGGCGGCTCTCGGCCCGCGACGTGCTGACGGCGGCGATCGGCGGGCTATTGATGGGCTATGGCGCGCGGCTGGCCGGGGGCTGCAATATCGGCGCGTTCCTCGGCGGGATCGTGTCGGGTTCGCTCCACGGCTGGTGGTGGCTGGTCTGGGGTTTCGCAGGCAGTCTGATCGGCACCCGTTTGCGCGGTTTGTTGGAAATGGACCCGCCGCTGCCGCCCCGGCAGGCGGCGATCTAAGATGGAAGGGAGGCATCGATGAAATATTTTCTAACCCCGATCGCGGCTTTGGTGTTTGTGGCCATGCTGAGCGCGCAGGCGCAGGCCGGTGCGATCGCCCCGCGCGATGGCTGGGCGGTGCATGACACAGCGATGGGCTATCAGGACTTGCTGGCGAGCCTGAAGTCGGCGGTCAAGGCCGAGGGCATGATCGTCGTGACCCAGGCGGGCCCGACGGCGGCGGCGAAAAAGCGCGGCATCGAGATTCCGGGCAACCGCGTCGTCGGCGTCTACCGGAACGACTATGCGGTCAGGGCGCTCGCCGCCTCGACGGCGGCGATGATCGAGGCGCCGATCCGGTTCTACGTCATCGAAAATCCGGACGGCGCCGCGACGCTCAGCTACAAGACCCCAAGCGCGGTGTTCGCCCCTTATATGGATGAGGGCGGCGCCGAGCTGGCGGCCATCGCAGAGGAACTGGACGCGATCTTCGCCGCCATCGCCAAGGGCGCGACCGGCCAGTAGGGCGGCGGTCTGCGTTGGCGCGATTGCCGCTGGACAGGTCCGGGCCTTTCCCCTAAAACGCCTCCCTCACCGGGGCCACCCAGCGCGGCCCCAGGCGCCGCGAGACGCCCAGTGCCCAGGTAGCTCAGTTGGTAGAGCAGCGGACTGAAAATCCGCGTGTCGGTGGTTCGAATCCGCCCCTGGGCACCACTGCATCAAGCCTTGGATCAGACGCTTCGAAGCGCCGGCGCCGCGCCAGCTTGACCCGGGCGCCAAGCCGCGCATCCTCGGGGGATGAGCGAGCGCGTGTCCACCGACTGGTTCTATGCCGATTTGCCGAGCTTCTCGGAGTTCGCAGGCGTGGCCGATTTTTCGGCCTATGCGCCGGTGCCCGACGATTGGGTGGTGCTGACGGGCGATATCCGCGGCTCGACCGAGGCGATCGAGGCGGGGCGCTACAAGCAGGTAAACATGGTTGGCGCCGCGGTGATCACGGCGGTGCTGAACGCCTGTCCCGAGCATGAACTGCCCTTCGTCTTCGGGGGCGACGGCGGGATGACGGTGGTGCCTGCCCAAGCGGCGGCGCCGGCCTCCCAGGCATTGCGGCGGCTGCAAGGTTTCTCGGAGCAGGCGTTCGGCTTGGGGCTACGCGCCGCGGCGATTCCCGTCGCGCGCCTGCGTGCCGAGGGTGCCGATCTGAGGGTGCGCAAATTCGCGCTCAGCCCCGGCAACAATCTGGCCATGTTTGCGGGCGGCGGGGCCGAGCTCGCTGACCGGATCCTGAAAGACGCGCCATCGGGGGAACCGGCAATCCTGACCCCCGATGCCAGCGCCGCGCCGGACCTCGAGGGGCTGTCGTGCCGGTGGGAGCCGCTGGAGGCCGCGCGCGGACAGATGATCGCCTTGATGGTGCAGCCGCGCGAGCCGGTCACGGGCGACGCCTTCCGCGATATCCTGGCCGGGCTCGCCGCCAGCCTGGCGGGTGAGATCGCCGGGTTCGCGCCTGCCTCGCGCCGGACGCTGCGGTTCCGGTGGCCGCCCGGGGGGCTGAAGTTGGAGGCGCGCGCCATGGCGGGTGGAAAGGGGTTCTGGCGCAACTATGCCTGGGCGTTGGTGACCGCGGCGCTGCAGATGCTGTGCGAGCGCCGGCGGATCAAGATCGGCCCATATGACGGCGCGCGCTATAAGAACGAGCTGATCGCGCAAACGGATTTCCGAAAGTTTGACGGTATGTTACGTACGGTTTTGGATGTGACGCCAGACCAGGCTGATGCGGTCGAGGCCTGGCTCGACGCGGAATACCGCGCTGGGCGCCTGGTCTATGGTCTGCACCGGGACCGGACCGCGCTGATGACCTGCCTGGTCTTCAATATGGAGGCCAGCGAGCATGTCCATTTCATCGACGCGGCGGGCGGTGGCTTCGCCAAGGCGGCCGAAGGGTTCAAGGCGCGGCTTCGGCCCGCATGAAGGCCTGAAGGCAGAGCACGGTCCAAAGCTCGACGCCATGTTCGGCGCGCCCCGCCCGGTGGGCGTCCCAGCGCGGCAGGACAGCTTCGGGGCACAGTAGACCGGTATCCTCGATCGCGTTTTTGGACAGCAGTTCCGCCGCCCAGTCTGACAGAGGCCCGCGCAGCCAGTCGCCGACAGGCACGGCGAAACCCTGTTTCGGCCGTTCGGTCAGGTTCAGCGGCACATGGCGCTCCAAGACCCGGCGCAGCAGGCGCTTGCCCTGGCCGCCAGCGATCTTCCGGGCGAGCGGCAGCGACCAGGCGAAGGCCGCGATCCGGTGGTCGAGGAGGGGCACCCGGACCTCGAGCGAGACCGCCATCGAAGCCCGGTCGACCTTGGCCAGCACGTCGTCGGCCATGTAGGTCAGCGCGTCGAGATACATCATCCGCTCGACCGGATTGGGGCACAATTCCTCGGCTTCGTCCCAGGCTTCCGCCCAGTTCTCGGTCCCGCTGGTCACGGCGTCGCATGGGTTCTGCCAGGTTGATACCATGCTGCGGTAGAAGTCGTCGGACCCCGCGCCGATCGCCCGCGCGAGTTTTCGTGCCTTTATGGCGGCCTCGGGAAGCTGC
>Ga0224508_10000438_pt1 | contig 41487 bp, 43 predicted proteins | sample SF_Jan12_sed_USG_4_FD_170157 | JGI IMG/M metagenome (GOLD analysis project Ga0224508, IMG submission 170157) | Sediment microbial communities from San Francisco Bay, California, United States - SF_Jan12_sed_USGS_21 | ecosystem: Environmental > Aquatic > Marine > Sediment | place: USA... | reverse complement strand
TGCGTAGATCGCAACGATAGCCCCGGCCGTCAGTAAGCCGTAGGCAAACATCGCAATCAGGATATGTGCCTGTATTTGCCAGGAAAGTTCGGACGTAGGCGCCGCACTGGTTTGCATATCCATCGGCACGGTCGCGACAGCGGCCAACAGTAGCAGACCGGCTGCCATGCCGCGCAGGGAGGGCTCGAGCGCTCCCAGCAATCCGATCAAGGCAAGTTGCAGTCCGATGAGAGATACGGCGCCGGCAAGGGACACGCTCAGGCCATTTGCGCGATTGACTTCGACGTAAAGTCCCTGACCGTGCAGCATGAGGCCGGCGACGGCAAAACCGACGGCAGAGATCAGCAAAGGCTGCATATAGGCACTAAACCGTGGCAACCGGGACATCGCGAAGGCGATGGCTGCCAACAGGTACAGCAAAAGAATTGTGATTTGAGACACAGAAACCGGCCGGTGGTTCACCTAACGTTCCGTTGAACGAATCATCCCACAGGGTGAAGTTCAATAGAACCCCAACGTTATGCGTATTCAAATACTGGGTTGTAGTGGTGGCATTGGCGCGGGATCGCGCACCTCGGCGATGTTGGTCGACGACGATGTCCTGATAGATGCCGGCACCGGCATCGGCGATCTTGCACTGCAGGATATCGACTCGATTCGTCATGTATTCCTGACGCACGCGCACCTGGATCATGTCGCCGGATTGCCGATGCTCGTCGATCGTGTCTTCGACGAAAATTTCACCGAGCCACTCACTGTTTACGCGCGTGAGGAGACCCTGCGTGCGATTCAGGATCACTTGTTCAATGGCGTAATCTGGCCCGATTTCGCGAAGTTACCGTCCGCGCAGAATCCGATGCTGCGTTATAAGGTCTGCAGCCCCGGTGACACGATCACCATCAAGCACAGAGATTTCTATGCGGTTGACGTAATGCACACCGTGCCGACGCTGGGCTACACCGTGCAAAATTCCGGTGGGGCGTTCGCCGTCAGCGGTGACACCAAAACCAACGAAACGCTATGGCCCGTCCTGAATGCCTGTGATGAACTGAAAGTGCTGGTCATCGAGGTGTCTTTCCCGGATGAAATGGAAGGCCTGGCGACAGAGGCCGGCCACTACTGTCCGCGGACCTTGACGGCGGACCTGCAGCGGCTTCGGCACTCGCCGGAGATCTGGCTGACGGGCATGAAGCCGGGCGAAGAGGACAGGATTTTCGAGCAAGTCATCAAGGCCGCGCCGGCGAAGAACATCCAGATGCTCTCACGAGGCACAGTCCTCACGGTTTAACTGTCCGGGTGCTCCTGACCCTGCACGCCAATATTGCCGATTTTCAGTTAGCCCCTTAAACTCGCCGCATGTTTGAGAATCTCAGCGGCAGACTTTCCGAGGCGGCGCGCAGCCTGAGCGGCAAAGGCCGCATCACCGAAAGCAATATCAAGGACACTCTGCGCCAGGTTCGGCTCGCACTTCTGGAAGCCGACGTCGCATTACCCGTCGTCAAGTCGTTTATCGATCGCATTCGTGACAAGGCGATTGGCGAAGAGGTCAGCAAAAGCCTGACGCCGGGCCAGGCTTTCGTAAAGATCATTCATGCTGAACTCGTGAGAATTCTCGGTGGTGAGTACGCGCCACTCGATCTCAGAGCCCAACCACCGGTGGTTATCCTGTTGGCCGGTCTGCAAGGCGCGGGCAAGACAACCACCGCGGCAAAGCTGGCCAAGCGACTTATCGAGAAAGACAAGAAGCGTGTCATGCTCGTCAGCGCGGACATCTATCGTCCGGCAGCCATCCTGCAGCTCGAGACCTTGGCTGGCGAGGTTGGTGCCCTGCATTGCCCCAGTAGCAACAGCGACAAACCGGTGCAGATTGTCGATCGCGCGCTCGATGATGCGCGCCGTTCCCACGCTGACGTGCTGATCGTCGATACAGCCGGGCGCCTGCATGTCGACGACGACATGATGAGCGAGGTCGTCGCTGTGCATGCACGAGCGAAAGCGACTGAAACCCTGTTCATCGTCGATAGCATGGCAGGGCAGGATGCGGTCAATGCGGCCACGGCTTTTGATCAAAGTCTGCCATTGACCGGTGTGGTCCTGACCAAGGCAGACGGCGATGCCAAGGGTGGTGTCGCCCTGTCGGTTCGAGAGGTCACGGGTAAGCCGATCCGTTTCCTTGGTGTCGGTGAAAAGGTCGATGCGCTCGAGGCCTTCCACCCCGACCGGATGGCGTCACGAATTCTCGGTATGGGCGATGTGTTGACGCTGGTCGAGGAGATTGAAGACAAGGTCAGCAAAGACAAAACTGAAAAGCTCGCGAAAAAACTCCAGAAGGGCCGCGGCTTCGATCTGTCGGACCTCAGGGACCAGCTGGAGCAGATGATGAACATGGGTGGCATGGCGGCAATGCTCGAGAAGTTGCCGATACCGGGCAATGTCAACCCGGCAGCACTCAAGGACAGCGCCAACGAACAGCAGCTCAAGCGACAGGTTGCCATTATCAATTCGATGACACCTGGCGAACGGCGCTTCCCGAAAACGATCAACGGGTCACGAAAAAAACGCATCGCCGCGGGCTCCGGCCTGCAGATTCAGGACGTCAATCGCCTGCTGAAGCAGTTCACGCAGATGGAGAAAATGATGCGAAAAATGTCCCGTGGGGGCATGAAAAAGATGATGCGCGGCATGTCCGGCCGTGGTCTGCCGCCCGGAATGCGCTAAGCCACGGAAATTCCTCGGATTATTCGTCGCGAAAACGCTTCACATTTGGCTTGAAACCGGTACAATGCGCAACCTACTCGGGCTTAGCTCGAGCCCAGGCATGTCCGCCTGTCACGTATTTTTAACGGGAAAACAATGGTTAGTATTCGTCTTTCGCGCGCGGGCGCGAAAAAGCGTCCTTTTTATCACCTGGTGGTTACCGACAGCCGCAATCGTCGGGACGGCCGGTATATCGAACGTTTGGGTTTCTTCAATCCGGTTGGCAAGGAGCACGAAGAGAATCTGCGTATCGATGTCGAGCGCGTAGATTTCTGGATTGGCCGGGGTGCACAGCCGTCCGATCGAGTTGCATCATTGCTGAAGTCGCACCGCAAGGCTCAGGCCAGCAACTGATACAAGATCTGGAACAGCCAGTACTGTTGGGCCGGGTATCCGGTCTGTTTGGAGTAAAAGGCTGGGTCAAGGTGTTCTCGTACACCCGGCCGCGTGAAGCGATCCTCGACTACGACCGCTGGTTCCTGAAAAAAAAGGGCGAGTGGCAGGCCGCTTCGATTCAGGAAGGACAGCGGCACGGCAAAGGGGTCATTGCACACCTGCAAGGGGTCGATGATCGCGATCAGGCAGCGGACCTGATTGGATGTGACATAGCGATTGCGCGAGACAGTCTGCCGGAAGCAGACGAAGGCAGTTATTACTGGGCCGATCTCGAAGGGATGCGGGTCGTGCACCGCGACGGCAGCGAGCTGGGGCGTGTTGCGTATTTGCTGGAAACCGGTGCCAACGACGTGTTGGTGACCGCAGGAGAGCGAGAGCGGTTGATTCCGTTCATCGCAGAGAAAGTAATTCTCGACGTTGATTTCGCTACAGGCATCATCAGCGTCGATTGGGAGTGGGACTGACTCAATGCACATTGCGGTGGTCAGCTTGTTCCCGGAACTGGTAGGTCAGGTTGGCGAGTATGGCGTCGTCGGACGCGCAGTGGAACGACAACTGCTGTCGCTCCATTGCGAAAACCCTCGCGATTTTGCCAAAGACGTCCACCGCACGGTCGATGACCGGCCCTATGGGGGCGGCCCCGGGATGGTTCTGAAATATGAACCAACCGCAAAGGCCATACGCCAGGCGAAGGACAGTCTGCCTGCGGGTAGTCCGGTCATCTGCCTGTCCCCGCAGGGCAAGGTGTTTGACCAGGCCGCTGCCAGACGCTATGCGGATCTGCAGGGCTTTGTCCTGCTGGCCGGCCGCTACGAAGGGATCGACGAGCGGTTGATCGAAAATGAAGTGGATGAGGAGTTGTCATTGGGTGACTTCGTCTTGTCCGGAGGCGAGATTGCTGCGATGGCGGTAATCGACGCCGTAGCGCGTTTGTTGCCGGGTGTACTCGGTGATGAGGAGTCAGCAATGCAGGACTCGTTTATGGACGGCCTGCTTGACTACCCGCACTACACACGTCCGGAGGTTATTGCCGGACAGCGTGTGCCAGCGGCGCTGTTGTCGGGAGACCATGCCCGCATCGCGCGTTGGCGCCACAAGCAGGCTTTGGGTCGGAGCTTTTTGCGACGCCCCGACCTGGTTGACAGGTTGAATTTGGATCAGGAGCAACGCAAGTTGCTGGATGAATTTTTGAAGGAGCGGGGCAAACCGTCATCGCGGCCCGGGTGAAAGACATGAGCAAGATAATCGAAGCGATCGAACAGGAACAGATGGACAAGGTAATCCCCGAATTTTCTCCGGGCGATACGATCATTGTTCAGGTAAAGGTCAAAGAAGGCACGCGCGAGCGTTTGCAGGCTTTCGAAGGCGTGGTGATTGCCAAGCGGAATCGTGGTCTCAATTCATCATTCACGGTGCGCAAGATTTCGCATGGCGAGGGCGTTGAGCGTGTCTTCCAGACTTACAGCCCGGTCGTCGACTCGATCAAGGTAAAGCGTCGTGGTGATGTGCGCCGCGCCAAGCTGTACTACTTGCGTGGGCGTACGGGCAAAGCTGCGCGAATCAAGGAAAAAATCTAGGTTGCGGACTTTTGCCGGTCTGCCACTGCGACCGGATTTGTCCGCCAAATGGCTGCCGATTCACGGCGATTCGGCCCCCAAAATGCTAGTCTTGCCCTGAACCAACGCTTCAGACCAGGGTCTCTTCTTGCATGCGATTGATACTCCGCAGTCGGCAAATTGCCGCCATTCTCTTGTTATTGTCGACAGCGCTGTTGTCGAGCGCTTGTGCGTCGCTCGTTTCCAATGCGGCCAGCGGGCTGGCTGACAATCTCTCCAGCGCCATCCTCAATCAGGATGACCCGGACACGGTCCGCGCCGGCATGCCATCGTACATGTTACTGATGGATAGCTTTGTTGAAGGTAGCCCCGATGACCCGGCGATGCTTGGGGCCGCCGCTAATCTGTACGCGTCTTATGGCGCGGTGTTTGTCGACGATGCCGCTCGGGCGAGCCGGTTGACGTCACGCGCCCGCGACTATGCGCAGCGTGGTATCTGCGCCACCTACCTCGCTGCCTGCAACTGGCGCGAACTGAACTATGACGACTTCGTCGCGACACTTGCTGGCCTTACCGATCGGCATGGCGATGCTGTTTATGACTACATTTTTGCCACGCTGGCGTATCTGCGTGCGCACAGCTCGGATTGGAACTCACTCGCCGAGTTGCCACAGGCCGAGGCACTGGTAAAGCGCTATCTGGAAATCAGCGGTGACTCCGCTAACGGCGCGGCGCACATGTATCTCGGGATCATATTGACGCTCAGGCCACCCGCTTTGGGCGGTAAGCCCGAAGAGGCCCGGATGCATTTCGAAAAAGCCATAGCCTTGTCGGCAGGTCGCGACCTCAGCGCAAAGGTCGAATTTGCAAAAGGCTATGCGAAATTACTTTACGAGAGAGAATTGCACGACCAGCTCGTGAACGAAGTGCTGGAAGCGAGCCCATACGAGCAAGGTAAAACGCTTACGAATGTCCTGGCACAGGAAGAAGCCCTGCAGTTGCGCGCAGCAGCCGATGACTATTTCTGATCTGGAAGGAAACTCGATGAAGAAAATCGTACTTATTGTTTCGCTATTGGCGATTAGTGGGCTAACGAATGCGGCGGTGCTGAAAATCGCCACGGTTGCCCCGGAGGGGTCCGCCTGGATGGACGAAATGCGCGCCGGAGCGAAAGAGATTAGAGAACGCACTGAGGGTCGAGTACAGATCAAATACTATGGTGGAGGTGTCATGGGCAATGACACCAAAGTGCTCGGCAAGATACGCATTGGCAATCTGCACGGCGGAGCATTCACACCGTCAGCACTGCAGAAAATTTATCCCGAAATCAGCCTGTATGGGTTGCCATTGACCTTCGATTCTGAAGCGGAAGCAGCCTTCGTGCGGGAGCGCCTCGATCAAACAATCAAGAGTGGCCTTGAAGATAACGGCTTCATTAGTTTCGGTTTCGCGGCCACGGGATTTGCGGTCATCATGTCGAATGAGCCTGTCAGGGGGCTCGCCGACATGAAAGGCAAGCGGATCTGGGTGCCTGAAGGTGACACGATTAGCTATGCCTCAATGGAGGCATTGTCGTTGTCTCCGGTGACACTCCCGCTTACTGATGTATTGACCGGCCTGCAGACCGGATTGATCGACATCGTGGCGATGTCACCCATTGGTGCGTTGGTGCTGCAGTGGCATACCAAGATCAAATTCGTTACCGATATGCCGCTCGTTTACACGATGGGATTCATGGCAATTCACGAGAAGTCGTTCAAGAAGATCAGCGCTGAAGATCAGGCCATCATTCGTGAGGTGATGACAGCCACCTATTCAAAGTTCGACAAGAAGAACCTGGTCGACAATAAAGCCGCCATGGAAGCTCTGTTGAATGCGGGAATCGAACGCGTCGTGCCTGACGCCGAGGAGATCTCGCATATTCGCGATGTCTTGTCGCAATCGAATCGCCGTATGGCAGAGGAGGGAGAATACTCTCTCGATTTGTACGACGTGATGATGCAACACGTTCAGGAATTCCGCATTGCAACTGTAGGCGCCGCCGGAAACTGAGTGTGAGCTCCGGCCTGACCGCCTTTATTACCAGGCTCGACCGATTTGGTCGGTTGCTCGAGAATATCGCTCTTGTTGCCATGCTAAGCAGCATGATCGTGCTCGCCGTGGGCCAGATCGTTCTGCGCGAGGTCTTCGATACGGGCATTATCTGGGCTGACGAACTTCTGAAACTCATGGTGTTGTGGCTCGCCATGGTCGGATCGATCGCCGCATGTCGCGACGACCGCCACATTCGCATTGACGTGCTTTCACATTTGCTGCCTGACTGGCTTGTCGATATCACTCGCGTGCTGGTCGATATGTTCGCCGCTGTTGTCTGCGCAGTCATTGCTTTTCAGGCATGGCGATACCTGCAGATCGAGATCGAATATGAAGATACGGTGCTGGTTGAGACGCCGGCATGGATTGCTCATGTAATTCTGCCGCTAGCATTTGCACTCATCAGCTATCGATTTGCTGTTCTCGCAATCAAGAAGTTCGTCGGCCTGTTTGTCAATGTGGAGGAGGTTGCGACACCATGATTATGGTCAGCGTCATTTTGTTGTTGCTGGCTATACTGGGTGCTCCGTTATTCGCGGTCATCGCGACAAGCGCGATGTTTGGCTTCCATCGGGACGATACAGACCTGATGAACATGGCATTGGAGATCCAGAGTATCGCCGATCTTCCGTTCCTCGCCGCGATACCCTTGTTCACTTTTGCCGGATACGTGCTGAGCGAGAGTGACGCGCCGAAACGACTCGTCAGATTGACGGGAGCGATGCTCGGTTGGTTGCCTGGTGGTCTTGCGCTGGTGGCATTAGCCGCTTGCGCGTTCTTCACTGCGTTCACGGGCGCGTCGGGTGTCACGATCATTGCCCTTGGCGCGATATTGTATCCCGCGCTCAAGCACGACGGTTATCCGGACAAATTCAATCTGGGTCTCGTCACCTCGTCAGGCAGTCTCGGATTGTTGTTTGCGCCGTCATTGCCGCTGATTCTCTATGGTGTTATTGCCGAGGTCTCGATCGATAGTCTGTTCCTGGCCGGAATTCTGCCGGGTATGGTGATGCTCGCCATGCTGTCTGTCTGGAGCTTGTGGGTGAATCGCGACAACCGCAAGCCACTGTCCAGTTTCTCGTGGCGCGAAACGGCCGCTGTACTCAGGGAGACGATCTGGGAAATTCCCTTGCCCTTCGTTGTGCTGGGCGGCATTTATTCGGGTTTTCTCGCAGTCTCCGAAGCGGCAGCGGTCACGGCGCTGTACGTCCTGATTGTCGAGGTCGTCATACACCGGGAAATCCGGCTATCCGAGTTGCCGAAGATAATGCGCGCATCGATGCTGTTGGTCGGAGGCATTCTCATTATTCTCGGCGTTTCTCTGGCTTCGACGAACTATATGATCAGTGCCGGTATTCCGCAGATGCTGCTCGAGTATGTGGCGAGTCTTGTTTCGAGCCCGGCGTCATTTCTGATTCTGTTGCTCGTTTTCTTGCTGGTTCTCGGTGCGATTCTCGATATTTTCTCGGCGATTGTGCTGGTGGTGCCGCTCATCCTGCCGATCGCCGCAGAGTATGGCGTTCACGAGGTCCACCTCGGGATCGTTTTCCTGGCAGCCATGCAGTTGGGATATATGACGCCGCCGGTTGGTCTAAATTTGTTTATCGCAAGTTATCGGTTCGAGAAACCGATCATGCATGTGTATTCCGCGACTTTCCCGTTCCTCATTATCTTGATGCTGTCTGTCATACTGATCACATTCTGGCCGGCACTGTCACTATGGTTGGTTGCAAGTCCCTGATGAATCGAGGTGAATCATGAAATCTCTGCTTGCTGTGGTCGTCTTGTCTGGTCTGGTAGCGTCTCAGTCCTGCGCATATGCGGAGGTTGATCTCGACGACATATCGCTGCCGGATGGCTTCGAAATAGAAGTCTACGCGGATGTGCCGAATGCGCGGTCCCTTGCGCTTGGTGACGATGGCGTAGTCTTCGTATCGAATCGTCGCGCCAACTCGGTGTATGCAGTTGTCCCGCAAGGCGATGCGGATCCGCAGGTGATCGAAATCATCTCCGGCCTGATCACCCCGAACGGCATTGCCTTTCATGACGGTGATCTGTATGTCGCCGAGGTTGATAGAATTCTACGTTTTGCAGGTATCGGCAATCGCTTCGATGACATGCCGGATGCCGAAGTTCTTGATATTGATCTACCCGACGAAAAGCACCACGGTTGGCGTTACATCGGATTTGGACCCGACGGCAAGCTCTACATTGCAATCGGAGCTCCATGCAATGTATGTGATCGGGGAGACGAGGGATTCGCGCGAATCATTCGCACTAATCCGGATGGTTCCGAACGTCAAGTCTACGCCGAGGGCATTCGCAATTCGGTCGGCTTCACCTGGCATCCGACAACGGATGAGCTGTGGTTCACCGACAACGGCCGTGACAGGATGGGTGACGACATACCACCCTGTGAGCTGAATCATGCGCCGCAGCCGGGCATGCACTTTGGTTTTCCGTATTGTCATGGCGGCGACATTCCTGACCCTGAATTTGGCGAAGGCAGGAACTGCGAGGACTATACGCCTCCAGTGCAGAAACTCGGCCCACATGTCGCCCCGCTGGGCATCAAGTTTTATACCGGCAGTATGTTTCCGTCCGAGTATCGGGGACAGGTATTCATCGCCGAGCACGGCTCATGGAACCGTTCGAAAAAGATTGGTTACCGAATCAGTCTCGTGAGCCTGGAAAGTGGCGCGCCAGTGTCCTACGAGGTATTCGCCATGGGCTGGTTGCGCAAGAAGAAAGTGTCAGGCCGCCCTGTCGATCTGCTGATCCTCGAGGACGGATCGATGCTTGTCAGTGACGACTATGCTGGCAAAGTGTACCGAATCAGTTTTGCAGGGTGAGTAAATCGTGACCAGGAAAAATCCGTTAGTCAGGCTGTTTTCTGCCGTCTGGAGCGGCGCTGATGGACTGCGCAAAGTACTGCACCTCGTGCTGTTATTGTTCTTGTTCCTCGGTTTCTTCGGCGCAATGTCGGGCGCACCACCGGGATTACCCAAGAAGGCGGCGCTTGTCATTCAACCGGTCGGATTCCTGGTTGAACAATACGACGGTGATCCGCTTGATCGCGCGCTGGCAGAATTGGCCGGTGACGGTAAGCCACAGACACTGTTGCAGGACATTGTCGACGCGCTGGAGTACGCCAGGGAAGATGATCGGATAGAGGTCGTCTATCTTAACCTGAGCGGTCTGTTCGGTTCCGGCCTGAGCAAGTTGCAGCACATTGCTGCGGCGATTGAGGCGTTCAAGACTTCTGGAAAGCCTGTCATCGCGAGCGCTGATTTCCTGAGTCAGCAGGGTTATTACCTTGCCGCCCACGCCGATGAAGTCTATTTACATCCTGACGGCGTGCTGATCATGCGCGGCTTTGGTCGTTTCCAGAACTATTTCAGGGACGCGATTGAGTTATTGCGCATAGACTGGAATGTATTTCGAGTCGGAACGCACAAGTCATTCGTCGAACCTTACACGCGTATGGACATGTCCGATGAGGACCGCGAAACGACGGCGCGGCTTATCGACCAACTATGGACGCTTTATCAACTGGATATTGAAACGGCCAGGGGGCTCGAAGATGGAGCGATTGCTGCTTTTGCAGATAATTTCCTGGAGTACGTCAGAGCGGCGGGTGGCGACATAGCGACGGCGGCCAAGGAACACGGCCTGGTCGATGACTTACTGACGCGTACGGAGGTGCGCAGCCTGTTGATCGAACTTGTCGGTGAAGATCCCGAACATCCCGATACATTCAGCGCCGCCGGGATGTACGACTATCTGGCGCAGATGCGCTTGCTATCCGGCGGCAAGGCAGGCGCCGAGAACGTCGCCGTTATTGTCGCGGCAGGAGAAATCCTCTTCGGCACGCAGCCTCCGGGGAGAATCGGTGGCGATTCGACTGCGGCGCTGTTGCGGCAGGCGCGCAATGACGAATCGGTCAAGGCCGTGGTACTGCGGGTGGACAGCCCTGGTGGCAGCTCATTCGCGTCCGAGATCATAACGGACGAGATCAAGGCGCTGCGTGCCAAAGGAATTCCGGTTGTTGCTTCAATGAGCAGTGTCGCCGCGTCGGGCGGCTATGCAATCTCGATGAACGCCGACCGAATTTTTGCGAGTCCGTCGACTATTACCGGATCGATTGGCATATTCGGAATGTTTCCGACGTATCAACGCACGCTCGATGCGATCGGTATCGCCACCGATGGGGTTGGTTCGACGCCATGGTCCGGTGAATTACGCCCGGACAGGCAAATGTCCGAACATGCAAAGCAACTTTTTCAACTCGTTATTAATGATGGCTACGACGATTTCATCAGCGATGTAGCTGCGAGCCGCGAAATGGAAAAGAGTGACGTCGATCTGATCGGTCAGGGTCAGGTCTGGACGGGAATCGATGCCCTGAACAATGGGCTCATCGATGAACTGGGCAACCTTGATGATGCGATTGCTGCCGCAGCGGAATTGGCGGGTCTTGACGAGGATGAATTCGGCATCAAGAACATCGACCATGAAATGTCAGCGGTGGAACAATTATTCGTCGATTTGCTCAGCATCGGCGTACGGACTGGCGTGGATGTTTCGGTTTGGCTGGACCGGCCATTGGCTGTTGAAGAAATTGCCCGGCAAGTTAGCGAGAAGACGGACACGCTGTTGCGCTTCAACGATCCGAAAGGTGTCTACTCGCACTGCCTGTGCGACATTCAGTAAAGGCCGCGTCACGTCCAATGCAGAATGACTTTGCCGGATTGACCTGACTCCATCAGGTCAAAGGCGGGCTGGAATTCGTCGATCGGGTAATGATGCGTGATGATCGGGTCGATATTGAGACCGCTCTGCAGCATGCTCGACATCTTGTACCAGGTTTCGAACATCTCGCGTCCATAGATGCCTTTGATGATGAGCCCTTTGAAGATCACTTCATTCCAGTCGATGCTGGTATCGCCGGGCGGTATGCCCAGCAAGGCCACCTTGCCGCCGTGATGCATTGTACGCAGCAGGTCGCGAAACGCCTGCGGATTACCCGACATTTCCATACCGACATCAAAGCCTTCTTCCATACCCAGGCCGCGCATGGTGTCGTCGATCGATTCGCGAGTGACGTTGAGTGCTCGTGACGCTCCCATTTTGGTGGCCAACTCGAGCCGATAGTCGTTGACGTCGGTTATGACGATGTGCCGCGCACCCGCGTAACGGGCGATGGCAACGGCCATGATGCCAATGGGACCAGCTCCGGTAATAAGCACATCTTCGCCGACGAGGTCGAATGACAGGGCAGTGTGTGTTGCATTGCCGAGCGGATCGAGAATGGATGCCATGTCGTCACTGATGGTGTTCGGGAGCTTGAAGACATTGAAGGCGGGTACAGCGATGTACTCGGCAAATGCGCCGGGCCGGCTGACGCCGACGCCGAGGGTGTTCATGCAAAGGTGGCGGCGTCCCGCGCGACAGTTGCGACACACGCCGCAGGTAATGTGCCCTTCTGCCGAAACCCGGTCGCCAATGCCGTAACCTTTGACCTCGCTACCGCACTCGACGATTTCGCCGCTGAATTCGTGACCTGCGGTTAGCGGTACGGGGATTGTGCGTTGCGCCCAGTCATCCCACTGGAAGATGTGAATGTCGGTGCCACAGATAGCCGTGCGCTTGACTTTAATCAGGACATCGTTGTGCCCGACTGTCGGCTGCTCGATATCTTCCATCCAGATGCCGCGTTCCGGTTTGGCTTTTACTAATGCTTTCATTAGTTTATGACCTTAAGTTCACGTCCTACTTCAGTAAATGCCGCAACGGCATGATCGAGTTGTTCGCGGCTGAGGCCAGCCGACATCTGCGTGCGAATACGGGCCTGGCCCTGCGGCACGACAGGAAACGCGAAGCCAATCACATAGATGTCGCGTTGCAATAGTCTGTCTGCCATGTTCGTCGCGAGTTTTGCATCGCCGAGCATCACGGGGATGATCGGATGTTCGCCCGGTTTGAGATCAAAGCCCCGCTCGGTCATCTGGCTGCGGAAATAGGCTGCGTTGTCATGCAGTTTTTCACGCAGCGAACTGTCCCGATCAAGCAGGTCGAAAACGGCGATCGATGATGCCGCGATGATCGGTGCTACCGAATTCGAAAACAGATAAGGCCGGGATCGCTGCCGCAGCCAGGCAACAATCTCCTTGCGACCGGAGGTGAAACCGCCAGAGGCGCCGCCCAGTGCTTTACCCAACGTTCCGGTGATGATGTCGATACGCCCCATGGTGCCGTGGTACTCGTGCGTGCCACGGCCCGTATCGCCGAGGAATCCGGTTGCATGGCAGTCATCGATCATTGTCAGCGCGTGGTGCTTTTCGGCCAGATCGCATATTGCGCCGAGGTCGGCAATCGTGCCGTCCATCGAAAACACGCCGTCAGTCACGATGAGTTTGACGGTTGCGCTGCTGGCCGCTTCAAGCTGGGCCTGCAGGTCCTGCATATCATTGTGTCGATAACGGAAGCGCTGCGCTTTCGACAGACGGATACCGTCGATGATGCTTGCGTGATTCAATGCGTCGGAGATGACCGCATCCTGTTCGCCGAGTATTGTCTCGAACAGGCCGCCATTCGCATCAAAGCATGATGGATACAGGATTGTATCTTCGGTGCCAAGGAAGTCGCTGATTCGCTGTTCGAGTTCCTTGTGCAGGGTCTGCGTGCCACAAATGAAACGCACGGACGCCATGCCGTAGCCGTATTCATCCAGCGCCTTGTGGGCCGCGGCGATCACTTCGGGATGGTTGGCCAGGCCGAGGTAATTATTGGCGCAAAGATTCAAGACATGTTTGACCTCGCCATTGCTGCGTACATCGATAGCTGCCTGCTGCGGGCCGGCGATCAGGCGTTCGGTCTTGTAGAGTCCTTGTGACTTCAGAGCATCGGTTTGCTCTGCGAGAGACTGGAGAAAGCTGGCTGACACGGGATGATTCTCACGGCTTCGGAAGAGTGTAAATTATAGCAACCACCCGCCTGGAAATTTCGATATCTAGGGCTTCCCCGATACCCTATAATCGCCGCCCTATGCGATTTACCGAGCAAAATGCTGCGCATCCGGATGCGATTCCGTCGCTCAACGACCTGTACCTGGCCGATGAGGAGTCGCTGGTCAGGGAGTTGGCGCATGCAGCGGATCCAGGAGACAGCGCGCGGCAGCGTATTCAGGTCACTGCTGCAAAGCTGGTCCGCGCCGTGCGGCAAAACAAGGCGCAGGAGGGCGGCATCGATGCGTTTCTGCAGCAGTACGATCTGTCATCGGCAGAAGGCGTCTTGCTCATGTGTATTGCCGAGGCGTTGTTGCGAATTCCCGACGCTGATACGGCCGACAAGCTCATTGCGGACAAGATTACCTCGGCGCAATGGCAGGACCATATCGGCGTGAGCGATTCGTTGTTCGTCAATGCATCGACCTGGGGCCTGATGCTGACCGGCAAGTTACTGCAACTCGACGAGGTTGCGATCCGGAATCCTGTTCAGGTGCTGGGAAAACTCGCGAGCCGCGCGGGCGAGCCCGTAGTGAGAACTGCGATGCGCCAGGCTATGCGCATCATGGGCCACCAGTTCGTCATGGGCCGTACGATCGACGAGGCGCGCGACCGATCATTGAAGAAAGAGAACAGGACTTTTCGCTATTCGTTCGACATGCTTGGCGAAGCGGCGCTGACGACAGCTGACGCTGCGCGCTACTTCGATGCCTATCACCATGCGATTGGACGAATTGGTCTCGATGCAGAAAACACGTCCGGTGACGTTTTTTCGGCTGCCAGTATCTCGGTGAAATTATCGGCACTGCATCCGCGATACTCGTACATGCAATACGATCGAGTGATGTCGGAGCTGGTTCCGCGTGTTACCGAGTTGGCTGCGCATGCGAAAGCTTGCGGAATTGCCTTGACGATTGATGCCGAAGAGGCCGAGCGGCTCGAAATATCCTTGCAGGTATTCGAGAGGGTATACAAACAAAATGAGCTGCACGGCTACGAAGGGCTGGGTCTCGCCGTGCAGACCTATCAACGGCGTGCACGGGATGTCCTGGGTTACCTGACTGGCCTTGCCGGCGAGCTTGGGCGGCGGATACCGGTTCGGCTCGTCAAAGGCGCCTATTGGGACACAGAGGTCAAGCGGGCGCAGGAGCAGGGCCTCCCGAGTTATCCGGTGTTCACACGCAAAGCGCATACGGACATTTCATATCTCGCGTGCGCACGACAGGCGTTGGCCGCCGACAAGGCGTTGTACCCGCAGTTCGCGACGCATAACGCGCATACCCTGGCAAGTGTGTTGCATTACGCCGGTTCGCGTCGCGATTACGAATTTCAGCGTCTGCACGGCATGGGCGAGGAGCTCTATGCCGAGATCGTTAACCCGGAAAAAATCGATCGACCGTGCCGTGTGTATGCGCCGGTAGGCAGCCACGAGGATCTGTTGCCTTACCTCGTGCGCCGATTGTTGGAGAACGGTGCGAACACATCGTTCGTGAATCGCATAGTCGACGAGGCAATCGCTGTCGAAGAGATCGTGGCAGACCCGTTGGTAACAGCACAAAAGACTGAATTCGCGCCGCATCCCGGCATTGTGCCTCCGTGCGAATTATTTGGCAGTGAGCGCCGCAATTCGAAGGGCATCAATCTGCCGGATCACAACGTAAGCGCTGATCTGCTGGCCAATATGCAGGCGGCGATGCAGCAAGCGCATGCTGCGCAGCCAATTGTCGGCGGTAAGGCGATGCGTGGCGAGGAACAAGCGTCTGTGAACCCTGCCGACACGAGTCAGGTCATCGGCGTCTGTCAGCTGTCGAAGCAGGAGCATGTGGATGCCGCACTGCAACAGGCGGTCGCAGGTCAATTGGCCTGGGATCGAACGCCTGCGAGCCAACGTGCTGCCATTTTGAACCGTGCGGCGGACCTGTTTGAGGAACGCTCCGCCGAGTTTCTTGCGCTGTGTGTGGCGGAGGCGGGCAAGACCATTCCCGATGCAGTCTCCGAGTTGCGCGAGGCCGTTGATTTTCTGCGCTACTACGCCGCGCAGGCGAGCGAGTTGTTCGGCGAGGCCCGCGAGCTTCCCGGGCCGACTGGCGAGCGCAACACCCTCGGCTTGCGCGGGAAAGGGGTGTTCGTCTGTATCAGCCCCTGGAATTTCCCGCTCGCGATATTTACAGGCCAGGTTGCGGCGGCTCTGGCCGCCGGCAATGCAGTGCTGGCGAAGCCGGCGGAACAGACGCCGCTGGTCGCGTTTCGGGCCGTCGAGCTGCTGCTCGAGGCGGGCATACCGCCATCAGTCCTGCATTTCCTGCCAGGCGATGGCGCGTCGATCGGCGGACGAGCTGTCGCCGATTCCCGGGTAGCCGGTGTCGCATTCACGGGTTCAACCGAGACAGCGCGGCAGATCAACAGGAGCCTGGCTCATCGCGACGGCCCGATTGGCTCACTGATTGCCGAAACCGGTGGGCAGAATGCGATGTTCGTCGATAGTTCGGCATTGCCCGAACAGGTGGTTCTGGATAGCGTTTTCTCGGCATTCAACAGTGCAGGGCAGCGATGTTCGGCACTGCGTCTGTTGTGTCTGCAGGAAGAAGTCGCGCCGCGTGTGATCGAATTATTGGTCGGGCACATGCAGGAGCTGAGTATTGGCGATCCGTCTCTGCTGTCGACCGATGTCGGGCCGGCCATCGATGATGAGGCACGGGCATTGCTCGAAGGGCACGTCGAGAAAATGGCGGCGACTGCGAAGATCGTTCATCGCTGCACGCTTGGGGACGATACGCAGCACGGTACTTTCTTTGCTCCCACGCTGATTGAGATCGACAGTGTCGATGCGCTCGAACGGGAGGTGTTCGGGCCGGTGCTGCACGTGTTGCGTTATCGCGGCAAGCACCTGGACGCGACCATCGACGCCGTTAATGCGACCGGGTACGGCCTGACGATGGGGTTACACAGTCGAATTGACTCAAGGGCTCGCGACCTGGTTGAGCGATCGGCCGCGGGCAATGTCTATATCAATCGCAACATGATTGGTGCCGTCGTCGGCGTGCAACCATTTGGCGGTCGAGGGCTGTCTGGAACCGGGCCCAAGGCTGGCGGGCCGCATTATTTGCCGCGCTTTGCCACGGAGGTCACCGTCAGCAACAACATTTCGGCGGTCGGTGGAAATGCATCCTTGCTGTCACTCGAGGCGGATTAGTCATGGCAGCGATCAGTATCTTCGATATTTTCCAGGTGGGCATCGGACCGTCCAGTTCGCACACGGTCGGTCCGATGAAGGCGGCGCATGCATTTGCGCAGCAGCTAGGGGACATCGTCGACCAGGTTGCATCGATCGATATCACTTTGTATGGATCGTTGGCCTACACGGGTAGAGGTCACGGCACGGACTCGGCTGTGATACTGGGGCTGATGGGCTTGCAGCCCGAGACGATCGATCCCGATGCTGTTGATGACATCGTTCGCCGCGTTCGGCAGCGCAAGGAACTCGATGTTTCAGGGATGGGCGTCATACGCTTCGATCCCGACACACAGTTGCGATTTGAGTTTGGCGAAGAATTGCCGCGCCATACTAACGGCATGCGGTTCATCGCGAACTCTGCGTCCGGCGAATCCTTGCTCGATGAAACGTATTATTCGCTCGGTGGAGGATTTATCGCGCGCAACAATGAGCCCGAACCCACCGAGCAGGAAGGCGACCCGCCGTTTCTGTTTGATAGTGGCGACTCCTTGCTGAGTGTCGCTGCGGAAAACAATTTGAGCATCGCGGCGCTTGTCTACCGGAATGAGCGTCACTGGCGCAGCGCGGATGAGATCGAGAAACGCATCGCAGATCTGTGGGAAGCCATGCGCGCGTGCATAGAACGTGGTTTAAGCAGCGACGGCGTACTGCCGGGAAACATGTCGGTGTTGCGTCGGGCAGGGAAGTTGCAACGGCGGCTGTCGGAGCGCGGCGACCAGTCGGGTCTGGATGCGATGGAATGGGTCAATGCGTTTGCAATCGCGGTCAATGAAGAAAACGCCGCGGGCGGGCGTGTTGTAACGTCACCGACGAACGGTGCGGCAGGCATCATTCCGGCCGTCCTGATGTACTACGTCCGCTTCGTCGCGGGTGCGTCGGACGAAGGCATCCGTAGATTTCTGTTAACAGCCGGTGCGATCGGCATCCTGTACAAGGTCAACGCGTCGATATCGGGCGCCGAGATGGGTTGCCAGGGCGAGGTCGGGGTCGCGTGCTCGATGGCCGCTGCCGGACTTGCTGCAACGTTCGGTGGTAGCAACGACCACATCGAGGAAGCAGCAGAAATCGGCATGGAACACAATCTCGGCCTGACCTGCGATCCGATTGGTGGTCTCGTACAAATACCGTGCATAGAAAGAAATGCGATGGGTGCGGTTAAAGCCATTAATGCCGCCAGACTTGCAATGCACGGGGATGGCACGCACAAGGTATCCCTGGATCAGGTCATCGAGACGATGCGGCAGACCGGTCTCGACATGTCATCGAGTTACAAAGAGACGTCCCAGGGCGGTTTGGCGGTCAACGTTCCGGAGTGCTAGTTGATGCCGGGTCAGAGCCCTTTTTGCGCAAAGGGCTCTGACCCTAATTCGATTTCTTTGGGTAATCGTGGAGGGCGAGTTTCGATTCCGGCCGGTCGTACAGCGCCCAGTCATCGCAGTCCAGAGTTACCGATACCACGCCGGTTGTGGGCAGGTTACTGGTCAGGCCAGGGATGAGGTAGTTGGCGAAATCGGTCATGCCGGGATTATGCGCAAACAGCATCAGGCTATGGAAGCTAGGGTCCTGAGTCGCGACGACGTCGAGTAGATTGTCCAGCGACGCAAGGTAAAGACCATCTTCACGTTGCAGAAATTCGACCGGGTAGCCGAGTGTTTTCGCAAAAACCTTCGCTGTCGTCCAGGCGCGCACGGCCGGGCTGCTGATTATTTGTGACGGTCTGATACCGGCTTCGGCAACGCGTTTGGCCATAATCGGTGCATCGCGTTCCCCGCGTTTATTGAGTGGCCTGTCGCGGTCGCTGAGCGCTCGTTCTTTCCAGCTGGATTTAGCGTGGCGGACCAGGGTCAAAGTCTTCATGAAACGTCTTTCTATCCAGGTGATTAGGCAAGTTTACATCAGTCCGGTCTGCAGTCGCGCCTCATCAGACATCATGCCCTGGTGCCAGGGCGGGTCGAACACGAGTTCGACGATAACGTCGGATACTGTCGGAATTACCGCAATTTTTTCCTTGGCGTCCTGGACGAGAACATCGCCCATGCCGCATCCAGGTGCCGTCAACGTCATATCGATGCTGACAGAGCGCTCACCATTGCCAAGCGGTGTGACTTCGCACCGGTAGATCAGTCCGAGCTCGACGATGTCAACCGGAATCTCCGGGTCATAACAGGTTTTAAGCTGCCGCCAGATCACCGCTTCGATATCGGCATCCGAAGCATTCTCGGGTACTTCCGGTGGCGGCACGGGCTCCTTGCCGATAGCGTCCGCATCGCTGCCGGCGACACGAAACAGATTACCTTCAACATAAACGGTAAAGCTGCCACCAAGCGCCTGAGTGATGAAGCCGCTGGTCCCTTCACGCAGCAACAGCTGCTCACCCGCTGGAATGATGATCGCGTTGACGTCGCGCGATAATGTGAAGGGTTCATTGGTGTGGCCAAACATCGTATCGGTTACTCCGTGGAAACTGGTGCTGTCTGGCCGTGAATGGCCGACCTCAAAGCGTGCCAGGCCAATGTGGCGCACTTGACGCGTGACGGGAATTCGCGGACGCCATCGAGCGCTTTGATCTTGCTGAGGTCGACGCCAATGTCCTGCTCGCGCTCGACATTGGGACTGGTCAGGCGCTGCGTAACGACGGTAAAGCAATCCAGCGCTTGTGCGACCGGCAGCCCGATGACCATGTCGGTCAGCAGGGATGCCGATGCAACAGATATCGCACAACCGGATCCCTCAAAGCTGGCATCAGCGATGTTTTCCTGATCGTCAACACGCACATTGAGCCGCAGCTTGTCGCCACACAGCGGATTGATTCCCTCGGCGGTGTGCGTGGGTCTGTCGAGTTTGCCGAAATGGCGTGGATTACGCGCATGGTCCAGGATCAACTCGCGATAGAGCTCGCGCAAGTCATCACCAGTGTGGAAATCGACGGCGTTCACGCGAATATCTGCCGCGCTTTGACGACAGCCTCGACCAATCGGTCAACGTCGTCGTTGTTGTTGTACAGCGCCAGCGAAGCGCGCGCAGTGCCCGCTACCCCGAAGAAATCCATCACCGGCATTGCGCAATGGTGTCCGGTGCGAATGGCGACGCCCTGATGATCCAAAATCGTGCCCAGATCATGCGGATGAATGTCGTCGACGAGGAAGGATTGCACGCTGGCTTTTTCGGCGGCGGTGCCGATCAGGCGAATACCCTCAACTTCGCCGAGCTTTCGCGTCAAATAGGCGAGCAGCTGTTCTTCATGTTGCGCGATTCGCGACATACCGACTGACAACAGGTAATCGATCGCCGCACCCAGGCCAATGACGCCGGAGATATTGGGTGTTCCGGCTTCGAACTTGTAGGGCAGCTCGTTGTAGATCGTTCCATCGAACGACACTTCGAGAATCATGTCACCGCCACCCTGATACGGCGGCATGGCGTCGAGCAGGCTTTCCTTGCCGAACAGCACACCGGTTCCGGTCGGGCCAAACATCTTGTGTCCCGAGAAGGCATAAAAGTCACAGTCGAGTTCCTGCACATCGATCTGCATATGCGGAACACCCTGGGCGCCATCCACGAGCACGGCAATGCCCAGTGATTTCGCCTTGGGAATGATGTCACGAAGTGGAATGATCGTACCCAGCGCATTCGAAACCTGGGCGATAGCAAGCAGTCGTACGTCATCAGTCAACAGGCGGTCGAAAGCGTCCATGTCGAGTTCGCCACGCGTGTTGATTGGAGCTACAACAAGTTCGGCACCGGTCTGCTCGCAAACAATCTGCCAGGGAACGATATTCGAATGGTGTTCCAGGTGCGTGATCAGAACCTTGTCGCCGGGCTCAAGACGCGGGCGGCAGAAACTCTGCGCAACGAGATTGATCGATTCGGTCGTGCCGCTGGTCAGGACAATCTCACTGCGGCTGGACGCATTGATAAACGACTGGATCTTATCGCGCGCACCTTCATACGCATCGGTCGCGCGATGACTCAGCGTGTGCACACCGCGATGAACGTTTGCGTGATCCCGTCTCTGATAATCGGCAACGGTTTCGATGACCGACATCGGTTGCTGAGCCGACGCGGCACTATCGAGATAAACGAGTGCATGTGCACGGACGTCCTGATGCAGTGCAGGGAAGTCCTGTCGGCAGTCTGCAACCTGTGGCAAATCACTTGTCTGTGGCTGCGTCATAGTTCTGCTCCTTGCATCAGATCGCTCAAACGCCCAGCGATCATTGCGCTCAGAACATCGTGTATTGCGACGATTGGTGACTTGCTGACGATCGACTGAGCGAAAGCCCGGGTCAGCACCTGCTTCGCTTCGTGCTTGCTCAGGCCGCGCGTGCGGAGATAAAAGAGCGCAGTCTCGTCAAGTTGCCCGATAGTCGTGCCATGACTGCACTTGACGTCGTCGGCGTAAATCTCGAGCTCGGGCTTGGCATCGATTTCGGCCTTGTCCGACAGCAGAAGATTATGATTGGCCTGTGCGGCGTCGGTTCCATCCGCGCCCACGTGCACGATTGCCTTGCCGTTCCAGACTCCACGGGCGTGGCCGGTCAGGATGCCGCGATACTCCTGCTGCGACTCGGCAGGTCCGACGCGATGATCGGCGCGAGTGTGGTTGTCGACATGCTGCCGGTCGCCGATGAGATACAGGCCGTCGAAAGCGGTCCGGCTGCCGGGTTCTGCGATGTCGACGGTGAGATCGTTTCGAATCAACCCACCACCGAGGTCAAACGCGCAGTGATTGAATGCACTGTCGCGGCCAACCTCGACACTCAGGCGCCCGGTTTGATTGTGATGCCGTGAGCGTTCTTGTATGCGGACGTAATTGCTGCGTGAGTTGCTGCCAAGTACGAGCTTGATCAACGAGTTGGCGTAGTGCTTCGCCGAGCCCAGCGATGCGTGATATTCAATGATGCTTGCGTCGCTGTTGTCTGCCATCGCTATCTCGACGCGCGCCTGCGACATTCCGGGGGCAGTTGTTGCGTCGTCAATGAACAGAACGCCGATCGGCCGCCTTAGTCCTGCATTCGCATCGATGTGGATGCACAAGCCGTCGTGCAGCAGTGCGGTATTGAGATCGCTCAGCGGGGCACCAAATTCAATCGCATCGTCCGATTCGCTCCGACGAGTAACGCTGACCTGCGTATTATCGAAAGCAGACAGTGACTGATCGTCGATCAGTCCGTTGGCAATGATGAGCCAATCTGCCTCGATCGCGCTCCGGATACTCTCGATTCGGCGCTCGAGTTCCTGTGACCGTGATCGAGGTGCATCTCGCTCAAGCGATTGATTGCCGATGTCGACGATCGACGTGAGATCGGTGTACTTCCAGTCTTCGTTGCGAGTAGTGGGCAGGCCGTGTTCACGCAGGTGCTCAAGGGCTGCACGACGCGATGCTGCCAAACGACCATCCGGTAGTTTCTCCGCGGCTTCTTGCAGCGCGTCAAATGACAGTACGGCTGATTTCATCCGTTCGCCGCCTCACGCACCCAGTCGTAACCTTTTTCTTCGAGCTCCAGCGCCAGGGATTTATCGCCCGAGCGCGCAATTTTCCCTTCTGACAAGACATGCACATGATCGGGTTCAACGTAGTCGAGCAGCCGCTGGTAGTGCGTGACGAGCACAATGGCCCTGTCCGGTGAGCGCAGCGCGTTGACGCCCTCTGCCACAGCCCGCAGTGCATCGATATCGAGGCCGGAATCCGTCTCGTCCAGAATTGCCAGGGTCGGCTCGAGCATCGCCATTTGCAGTATCTCGTTGCGTTTCTTCTCGCCCCCTGAGAAGCCCTCGTTAACCCCGCGATTCAGGAATTTCGGATCCATGCTGAGCACGGCCATCTTCTCTTTTGCGAGTTTCAGGAATTCGAAGGCATCGATCTCGGCGAGCCCCTGGTGCTTGCGCTTGGCATTGACTGCGGCTTTCAGCAGGTAAGCATTATTCACGCCCGGGATCTCGACCGGGTACTGAAAGCCAAGAAAGATCCCTTCGCGCGCACGCTCCTCCGGCTCGAGATCAAGTAGATTCCGGCCATTGAATGTCACGCTGCCGGACGTGACCCGGTAGTCATCATGCCCGGCGATGACCTGCGCCAACGTGCTTTTACCGGAGCCGTTCGGACCCATGATGGCATGGACTTCGCCAGCGCTGACATCGAGCGACACACCTCGCAGAATTTCGGTGTCGCCAATGGAAGCTTTGAGATTATCAATCTGGAGCATTGTATTTCCTTAGCCGACGGCCCCTTCGAGGCTGACGTTGAGAAGCGCCTGTGCCTCAACCGCGAATTCCATCGGTAGTTCCTTGAAGACTTCCTTGCAGAAGCCGTTAACGATCATATTGACGGCATCTTCTTCAGAGATGCCGCGTTGGCGACAATAAAACAGCTGATTCGCCGAAATCTTCGACGTTGTCGCTTCATGTTCAATTTTTGCGCTGGGATTCCTGACTTCCATATACGGAAACGTGTGCGCACCACATTCCTTGCCGATCAGGAGTGAATCGCACTGTGTATGATTGCGTGCGCCATCCGCCTGCGGCATGACGCGCACCAGGCCACGGTAGGCATTTTGTGCGTGGCCGGCCGAGATGCCTTTGGAGACAATCGTGCTGCTCGTATTACGGCCGATGTGGATCATCTTGGTGCCCGTATCGGCTTGCTGGTAATTGTTGGCGACTGCGACCGAATAGAATTCACCCACGGAATTATCGCCGCGCAGCACGCAGCTCGGGTATTTCCAGGTGATCGCCGAACCTGTTTCTACCTGCGTCCAGGAAATTTTCGAATTCGCGCCGCGGCAATCGCCACGTTTTGTTACGAAGTTGTAAATTCCACCCTTGCCGTTTTCGTCGCCCGGGTACCAGTTCTGTACGGTCGAGTACTTGATCTCGGCGTTGCCGAGCGCCACAAGTTCGACGACCGCGGCGTGTAATTGATTATCGTCGCGCATGGGTGCGGTGCAGCCCTCGAGATAACTGACGTGGCTGCCTTCGTCGGCGATGATCAGGGTGCGTTCGAATTGCCCGGTGTTGGCGGCATTAATTCGAAAATAGGTCGACAGCTCCATCGGGCAGCGCACGCCCTTGGGGATATAAACAAAGGAGCCATCGCTGAACACGGCGGAATTGAGTGCTGCGTAGAAGTTGTCGCGCTGCGGTACGACACTGCCGAGGTATTTCTTGACCAGCTCCGGATGATTCTCAACAGCTTCGGAGAACGGGCAGAAAATGACGCCGGCGTCCGACAATTTCTCCTTGAAGGTCGTTGCCACCGAGACGCTGTCGAACACAGCGTCGACGGCAACGCCGGCCAGTCGGGCACGCTCGTGCAACGGGATGCCCAGTTTGTCGTAGGTTTCGAGCAGCTTCGGGTCGACCTCGTCAAGGCTCTTTGGCCGGTCTTCGTCAGACTTTGGTGCCGAAAAATAGGAAATTGCCTCGAAGTCGACAGGCGGGTAGTGCACGTGTGCCCAGGTCGGCTCCTGCATTTCGCGCCACTGACGATACGCGCGCAGTCGCCACTCGAGCATGAACTCGGGTTCGTTCTTGCGCGCTGAAATCGCGCGTACGACGTTTTCGTCCAGTCCGGGCGGAAATGTGTCAGAGGCGATGTCGGTGACAAAGCCGTGTTCGTAGCGTCGGTTGACGATGCTTTCGAGGTTGTCGGGATCAGTAGCCATCAATCAATTCTTCGTTTCTATGGTGATCGGCATGCCCGCAAAACTGAAACTGGGCACCGGGCTGTTGCTGCGTAGCAGGTCGACCAGGCTGATGTCTTCAAGCGCGCGGCGAATCGCTACGTTGATGCGCTGCCAGGAGTTGCCAACGTTGCAAACGCTTTCGTAGTCGCAATGACTGTCGATCGCGCTGCATTCGGTGATCGATACCGGTCCCTCGAGCGCATCGATAACGCTGGCGGCACTGATGTCCTGCGGTGCCCGCGCCAGCCGATAGCCGCCATTTGCGCCGCGCGTCGACGTCACCAGCCCGGCCCGGCCGAGCGATTTGAGCAGCTTGCTGACGGTAGGCACGGCAATGCCGGTGGCCTGAGCGACATCGGCCGCACTGCACACCACCGCAGGTTCTCCGGCCAGGTGGGCGAGAACCACGGTACCGTAATCGGTCAATTTGCTGATTCTGAGCACGGCGTCTCTCCGCCTCGGGAACGATAAAGGACTATTTTAGTCCTATTTACACCTGCAGGCTATAGATACAGCCATTATTTGCTATGCTACGCGCGCTTTGGCGACCACCGCGGGTCGCTGTCTAACGGGAGTGGGAAGCTGACTGACAACATCATTGAGGTCCGCGATGTCGATTTCTCGCGCGGCAAGCGTCCGATATTCAGGAACCTGAATCTGACGATCGCGCGTGGCCAGGTGACCGCGATCATGGGTCCCAGCGGGACCGGCAAGACCACGCTGTTGCAACTGATAACGCGGCAGCTGCATCCCGACCGTGGTCAGATTCTGGTGGACGGCGTTGACGTGGCAACGCTAAACCAGGCGCAGCTGTATCAGCTGCGGCAGCGCTTCGGTGTGCTTTTTCAAAAAGGTGCGTTGCTGACGGACATGAGCGTGTTTGACAATGTGGCGTTCCCGATACGCGAACACACCCGACTGCCGGATCGTCTGGTGCGCCATGTCGTGCTGACCAAGTTGCACGCTGTCGGCTTACGCGGTGCGGCTGATTTGATGCCGTCACAATTGTCCGGCGGTATGGCCCGACGCGTCGCCTTGGCGCGTGCGATCGCGATGGATCCGGACGTACTGCTTTACGACGAGCCGTTTGTCGGGCTCGACCCGATATCGATGGGCGTCATCGTCAAACTGGTGGGCGAGCTGAACGACGCGCTGGATATTACGAGCATTGTCGTGAGTCATGATGTCCACGATGTGGTCGCCGTCGCAGATTTCAGTTATGTGATTTCGGATGGCGAAGTGGCCGCATCGGGCACGCCTGAAGAGCTTCGGAATTCATCGTCCGAACTCGTCAAGCAGTTCATGCAGGGTCTCCCTGACGGACCTGTCGGTTTTCATTACGATGCGCCGGACTACCAAGAACAACTGCTTGGCAACCCATCGGACGGCTACTGATGTTCCGCGACATTTACGTCACGTTTCAGGGGTTTCTGCGCAACTTCGGTGCAATGTGCCTGTTTCTGCTGCGACTTGTGCAGTACACACCGTCAGTGCTGGTCAAGCGTTTTTCGCTCGTGACCTACCAGGTCTACAACGCCGGAGCCTTGTCGATCGTAATTATCATGATCAGCGGGTTATTTGTGGGCGGTGTTCTGGGTCTGCAGGCGTATTCGAATCTCGAGCGTTTCAATGCCGAGGATACCACCGGCATTTTTGCGGGATTTGCGTTGATCAAAGAGATCGGCCCTGTGATCACGGCATTGTTGTTCGCCGGTCGTGCAGGCACATCGCTGGCATCCGAGATCGGTTTGATGAAAGCGACAGATCAATTGTCGGCAATGGAAATGATGGCCGTTGATCCGTTGCGCTATGTCGCCGTGCCACGCTTCCTGGGCGGTGTCATATCGATGCCATTGCTGACGGCTGTCTTTACGACTGTTGGTTTGCTCGGAGCGCACCTCGTCGCGGTGGAACTGCTGGGTGTCGATGTCGGCGCCTATTGGCAGCAACTGCAAAGTGCGCTTGACATGGAAGATGTTTATGAGGGCATCATCAAGAGCGTGGTGTTCGGAATCATTGCGAGCTTGCTGGCTGTCTGGGAAGGGTATAATTCGGTGCCGACGGCGGAAGGCGTCGGCCGGGCGACCACACGAACGGTTGTAATCACGGCGATCGCCGTCCTGGTCTTTGATTTCATGATTACTGCATGGATCCTTTGAGGTAACGCAATGCAACAGACACGCACGATGGAAGTAGGTACAGGCTTGTTTGCTCTGCTCGGCATCGGCGCATTGTTTTTTCTGACAACGCAGACAACCGGGAACAACGATTTCGATGCGGAAGAGACATTTACCGTAGAGGCGCGATTCGACAATGTCGGCAGCCTGAAGAAGCGCGCGCCTGTATCGATGTCAGGCGTTACGATTGGCCGTGTAACCGATATTCGCTTCGATTCAGGGTCTTTGGAGGCCGTCGTTTCTTTCGTTGTCGACAGTCAGTACGACCAGATCCCGGATGACAGTGACGCCAGTATTCTTACCGCCGGCTTACTCGGCAGTCAATATATCGGCCTTACGGCGGGCGGCTCCGAGTTTTATCTCGAAGACGGTAGTGAGGTCCTGTTCACGCAATCTGCGATCGTCCTTGAGAATATAATAGGTAAGTTCCTGATCGGTGGGCCACCCCAAGATGAAGAAGAGTAGCGACTGAGAGACTGATGATATGCACCGAATAGTAATTGCGACGGCTCTGATTTGCCTTGCGTTGGCGCTGCCCAACAACGCGCGCGCTGCATCGCCGAGCGAGGTCATCCAGGAGGCAGTGGATCTTCTGGCGGAAGGACTCGAAGGTCGAAAGGAAGAGCTCGCTGCAGACAAAGATGCGCTCTATGCGTTCATCGACGGCATTCTGATGCCGCGATTCGACCGCCGTTTTGCAGCCGGTGCGGTGTTGGGCAAGCACTGGCGCAAAGCAAGCGACGAGCAAAAAGAGCGCTTCGTCGAAGCATTCTATCTGACATTACTGCATCGCTATGCAGACGGCATTCTGGAGTTTGATACCAATCGTGTTGAAATCCTGCCGTACAAGGGAGATGCAGAAAAAAGGACGACTGAAGTCAAGACTCGAGTGCGACTCGATGACGGTAGCAATATTCCGGTCCACTACACGCTGGTTAATCGTGACGACGAGTGGCGCATGTTCGATGTGAAGATCGAAGGTGTGTCCTACGTCGTTAATTACCGCAAGGAACTCGAATCTGAAATACGCAGCTCCAGTCTCGAGAGAGTCATCCGACGGCTCGAAACCGATGCGGGCATGATCACCAGTGAGTGAGTTCGACCTTAGGGACGTCGGCGATGGACGTTTCGAGCTAAGCGGTGACATGTCGTTCGCAACCGCGGCCGAAATTCTGCGCGCCAGCGAGCGGTCGTTCGGTCATTTCAAGAAGCTCGAACTGGACCTGTCACAGGTTGAAAAAGCCGATTCGGCCGGGCTTGCGTTATTGCTCGAATGGAAGGCGCGGGCGCGCCAGCGCACCGCTCAAATCGATTTCGTCGGTATCCCGGACAGCTTGCTCGCGATCGCGAAAACGACCGAGGTAAGCGAGCTAATCTGAAGTCGCTTCCTGCTGTTCCTCGTCGTCGAAGAATTCGTCGAACATCTCGTCGTCGTAGAATTCCTCATCGCTGGGCGGATCACCATCGTAGATTCGAAACGTACGATTCTGCATGTACGCTTCGCGCACGGTGATGTACGGGTCTTGCGAATCCTCGAGTATTGAATCGGCAGAGAGCAGTCGATGGCGTAGATCGACCAGCCGCAGCGCCCAGACCTTGCTTCGCACGGACGAATTGTCGTAGTAAGTCCAGATGTCGGAGTAATAATCGACTGGCAGGGCGAAAGTATCGGAGGCCATGTTCGGCCCCCAGAGCGGCATGACGATATACGGCCCATCGGGAACGCCCCAAACCGAGAGCGTCTGGGCGAAGTTCTCGTCGTAACGCTCCATGCCGCCGGCACCCGCGACATCGAACAAACCGCCAAGGCCCAGCGTGCTGTTGAACAGGAATCGACCGAGTTCATTGAAGCCCCTGCCGGGCTTGCCCTGCAGGAAATTATTCAGTGCCGACCTCGGCGTCGTGAGATTGCTGAAGAAGTTGGTAATGCTGCGGCGCACCGGCGAGGGCACGACCTTCTTATAGCCGCGGGCCAGCGGCTTGAGTGCCACCTTGTCCACGGCCATGTTGAAGCTGTGCATCTTGCGATTCAGTGGCTCCAGTGGATCGTATTCGACGTATGTCGATTCCTCATCGGTAGGATCATGACTTGCACAGGCCGAGATTTGGCCCAGCGCAAGAACCGCAAGTGCGAGCAGCGGCAGTCGACGCAGCCATGCGGCCTGTGGCAGCGCAGCCCTGCGCATCAGTTACTGTTTCTCGCGGACACGCCATCAGGACGACTTCTCTGCAGAGCCTTGAGCTGATCTTCGCTCATGAATTCGCGAATGAAGTCGATGCGTGCTTCGAATCGTATTCGTTGTATCTCCTGCAGCTCCGGCAGCCTTAAGGCCTGACGCAGAAAATTAATGCCGCCGATGAGATCGCCTGTCATCAATCGATACTCGGACAGGTAGTAATAGGATTCCGCGTCGTCGCCAGCCTCGCTTGCTGCCCGGGCAATCAGGCGCACCTGCTCCGGAGTTGGCGGCACGTTGTTCATCAAGTCCAGCAGCATCGCGTGTGATTCTTCGGCTTTGCCCATACGTAACAGCATTTCGCCGTAGTGTATGACGAGTGGCACGTTACGTGGAAATAGTGCGATGGCACGATCGAATGTCGCCTGACTCGCCGAATACTGCTCGAGAGCGAGCTGTGCCTCGCCCAGGCCGATGTGATACGCGATTACTTTCTGGTCTTTTCTGGCGAGTTCCTCAAAGATGCGTTTCGCCTCGACGTTCCGCCCCGCACGCTGGTACGCAACGGCACGGCCGTAGCGTTCAACGTCGGTCTGATTCTCGTAGTCGCGTCGCTCGAAGTAGTTAACCGCCTGTTCGGACGTGGCGAAGCCCTCGACGCGCAGCCGTGATTGAGCGATGCCATAGTTTGTGGTGTTGGTGGCCTGCACCCGGGGGTATTCGCTTGCGCGGGCGCGTGCCTCGGCGATTCGAGCCGTTGTCACCGGATGCGTGCGCAAGAATTCGGGCAGGCGCGAATCCGGCGCGCCGAATTCCTGACGCGACATGACTTCGAAAAATGAGTTCATGCCGTGCGGATCAAAGCCGGCTTCAGCCAGAGCGCCGATCCCGATCCGATCAGCCTCGTATTCGTTGTTGCGCGTGAAGTTGATTTGCTGCTGGGCTGCCGTGCCTTGCGCGATGGCCATCGCGCCCTGCACAGCGTCGCCACCGCCGCCCGCGGCGCCGAGGATCAATGCGCCAAGCATCAAGGCTGTCGACAGAATGCTCTGGCGTGAGTTGGCGTGGATGGCACGCGCGATGTGTCGCTGTGTGACGTGCGCAATTTCATGCGCCAGCACACCGGCCAGCTCGTTTTCGTTGCGCGTGGCGTCAATCAGGCCCGTATGCACGCCGATATAGCCGCCGGGCAACGCGAACGCATTGATACGCGGATCATTAACGACAAAGAAGGTGAATTCGTAATCGCCCTCATTGGTCTGCGCCGCGATGCGGTGGCCGATTTCGTTGATGTACTCGTTGATTTGCGGATCTTCGACAACCTGTCCACTGAGCCGGATGCTGCGCATGATCGAGCGGCCGATCTGCGCTTCTGTCGTCTTCGTCAGGATGGCATCGGCCGGACTGCCCATGTCCGGCAACTGGATGTCGTCGGCACCGGCACCGCTGACAAAAACGACTGCCGATATGGCAAGCAGGGTGAGCGCGCGTTTAGTGAAAGCAATCATTGACAGCAGATTCTCAGATAGCCTGTTCATTAGTGTCCGACCGGACCGGCGTTGGTCTGTTCCCTATGATAACGGCTCTTCCCGTCGAATGGACGACAGGATCCTGCAGGATCTCCTCCCGATTGACATAAGTCTATGAAAAGTCGTCGATTATTGCCTAAAGGCCTCTGACCGCGTCGAGAACTTCCGCGGCGTGCCCTTTGACCTTGACCTTGCGCCACTCAGCGCGAAGCTTGCCGTCCGCGTCAATGAGAAAGGTGCTGCGAACGACGCCCATGAACTTTCTTCCATACAACGTCTTTTCATGGATGACGTCGAATTTCTTGCAGAGTTTTTCATCCGGATCGGACAACAGGTCAAATGGGAATTTCTGCTTAGCCTTGAATTTCTCATGCGAGGCCAGGCTGTCGCGCGACACGCCCAGAATCACAGTCTTCTGCCGCCGAAATCTGGCATGCAGCTCTTTAAAATCCAGACCTTCCTGGGTACAGCCAGGCGTGCTGTCTTTCGGGTAGAAGTACAACACGACATTCCGGCCGCGCAGGTCCTTTAGCCGAATCTTCTTGTCGCCCGTGGCGTCGCTGCTGAAATCCGCAACGACTCGGTTCATCGTGGGTCCGCTCAATGGTGTCTCCGTTGTTCTCAGGCTTTGACAGGTTCGAGTATCGCATCAAGGTTGAGACGATCACAGAGCTCCAGAAACTCGTCACGCAGCTGCGATATGTGTACGGTCGAGGGGATATTAACGGCCATTTGCACGGCGAACATCGGAGCGCCTGTATGCGCGGCCGCGTAGCTGCGCGTCGCAACGTCGGCGATTTCGATATCGTGGCTCGCGAAGAAGTTTGCGAGTCCGAAGACGATGCCTTGTTGATCCAGGCTGACGACATCGACGGCGTAGGGCATGCGGTCTACTTTGGTGGCGCGCTCGCCGGTCTTGCGAATCGCGAATGTCAGGTTGTCGCCCTCGCCAAGCTTTTGCAACGCTTGCTCTAGCTTGGTCAATGTGTGCCAATTGCCCGACACGAGCATGAGCATCGCGAACTCGGCGCCGAGCGTGGTCATGCGGCTTTCTTCGATGTTTCCGCCGCAAGCCAGGATGACTTTGGTGATGTCCTGAACGACGCCAGTCCGGTCCGTACCAATTGCCGATAAAACAATGAGTTGTGTCATTTATTTAAAATAAACCTAGATAGTGATTATTGTATCTTGCCAGCACCCGGCATGAACAGTAACATCGCCGCCTCATTTAAGGATAGGACAAGCTGTGTACCAAGGCTCTCTGGTTGCTCTCGCGACGCCCTTCGACTCCGATAATCGGGTCGATTATGCGGCACTCAAGGGCTTGATCGACTTTCATGTCAATGAAGGTACGGACGGGCTTGTCGTTGCCGGCACCACCGGTGAGGCCGCGACCTTGAGCAAGTCCGAGCACCAGGATCTGATCGCACGGGCGGTCGAGATCGTTGACGGCCGCCTGCCGGTGATTGCCGGTACCGGTTCGAACTCCACGCAACAGACGATTGACTTGTCGCAAGCCGTCGGCGGTTCGGGCATCGATGCCTATCTCGTGGTCGTGCCGTACTACAACAAGCCGATGCAGGACGGCATGGTGCAACACTTCACGGCAATTGCCGATGCCGTCCGGAAGCCAATAATGATGTACAACGTGCCTGGCCGCACAGTGGCCGACATGCAGGCGGAAACCGTCGCTCGGCTGGCGGCGCACGACAACATCTTCGGGATCAAGGAAGCGACGGGGGATATCGGCCGTATGCGCGAGATCAAAGCACTGGTCGACGACGATTTTCGGCTATACAGCGGTGACGATTTCACGGCACTCGAATTTCTCGAGAATGGCGGCCATGGCATCGTGACGGTGAGTGGCAACATCGTGCCGGCGGCAATCGCGAAATTGTGCAAGTTGGTTGCAGCGGGCCAGCATGGGGAAGCCAAGTCGCTGGATGAGTCCCTGCAGCCACTGAACAACGCACTATTTGTTGAGTCGAATCCAATACCGGTAAAGTGGGCTCTGAGTCAGATGGGACTGATACCGCCGTATTTGCGCCTGCCGCTGACCGAATTTGCAAAGCAGTATCACGATCAGATGCGCACTGCACTCAGCGTGGCCGGTGTGGCACTGGAGGACGCGGCATGATGTTGGCACGCTTGACAATGATTGTCCTGATCACTGCACTGGCTGGCTGTGGCGGTTCCACGGAGTTCACCTGTGACACCGAGGCTTCGTACCTTAGCGCCGTGCGTGCGCCGCGCGTGCAGGCTCCGGCGGACCTGGACAATCTCCAGGAATTTAAAGAGATGCCGGTGCCGCAGGCTTCGCCGCAGGTGCAAAGGGCCGCAGACTCAAGGTGCCTCGACGCGCCACCGATGACGATATCGACCGAGTAGTGTCGTCGTAACAGGGCACACGCAATACAATCTGAATCTCGGAGAGATGGCTGAGTGGTTTAAGGTGCTCGCCTGGAAAGCGAGTGTGCGGTGATACCGCACCGAGGGTTCGAATCCCTCTCTCTCCGCCACAACAAGAAAATAGGGGTCGAACCGCAATTAAATAATTGCGGTTCGACCCCTATTTTTGCCAGATGTGATCCCGGTCTCGTTTCGTCGTTCGCTGCTAGCCAATAATGACAGCCCCTGGATTGGTAAGGCGCTGCGGCATGGAGGTCGTGACATGAGAGTACAGAACCATACACCTGGTAGCGCGTGGCGCATTGCGTTGATCGCTGCCACGCTGACGGTCGGAGCCTGTGACGCGGTCAATGAAGCAATCGATGAATTCGACGATATCGGCAACGACGCGGACGTCTATTACTATGTCTCGCTTGGTACGTCGTTGTCGGTCGGCGTACAACCCAACGGCAGTGGCGTAACGCTTCCGACGGACGATGGTTATGCCGACCAGCTTTTCGATAGCATCAGACCTGCGTTCGAAGCCGCCGGAACGCAGCCTCGCGAATTACGGCTCAACAGGCTCGGCTGCCCGGGAGAGACCCTGGACGATATGCTGAACGGCGGAAGTTGTCTGTATCTCGCCGGATCTCAGCTCGATGCGGCGGTCGACTTTCTGACTGACAATGTTGGCAAGGTCCACCTGGTGACGATTGACATCGGCGGCAACGATTTTCGTAACGCTGATTGTATAGGCGCTACAGTCGATCTTGACTGTGTTAATGCTGTGTCGGCACAAATCGCCACGGATCTGGCCACTGTACTGACAGCTTTGCGCGATGCCGCTGGCCCCGACACCACCATCGTCGGCGTGAATTACTACAATCCCTACCTTTCGTCGTGGTTGGATGGCGCTGCTGGCCAGACGCTGGCCATGGAATCGGCCCAGGCCGTCGGTACTGTGATGGACATTCTCGGCACGACTTACGCCACCGCAGGAATCCCCGTGGCAGATGTGGCTGCTGCGTTCCAGTCAGACGACTTCGTTACCATCGTGCCATCGTCACTGCCGCCGCCAAATGACCAACTGCCGATTAGCGTGGCGAACATCTGCGAGTTCACGTACCAATGCGATCCTGATCCGGTAGGGCCGGACATCCATGCCAACACGGCCGGATACGCGCTGATGGCGGACACGATCGAGACCATACTGCCCTGACAGACCACGTTCGGTGGTAGTGAATGAAAGGCCCCCTCCGCGGGGCCTTTTGTTATTCTTGGCTGCATTGTCAGTGACGAGGTTGTTCTCATGTCGAATCTGGTCCCGCCGCATGGTGCCGACTCTCTGAAACCGCTGCTGGTGCCGGAAATCGAGCGGGCTGACGAAGCGCAGCGGGCGGGCCGCCTGAAGCAGGTTCGTCTGTCCAGCCGCGAGGTCTCCGATCTCTTCATGCTCGGTATGGGCGCCTACACACCGCTGTCCGGCTTCATGGGCGAGGCGGACTGGCACGGTTGCTGTGAACGCATGCAGCTTGCTGACGGGCTATTCTGGCCGATCCCGATCACGCTGTCCTGCGCGCAGGAACTCGGTCACACGATTGACATCGGCGAGGACGTGGCGCTGCTCGACGGCGAGACCGACGAGCTGCTCGGTATCCTCACCGTCGATGAGAAATACGCCATCGACCGCGAGTTCGAATGCTCGCAGGTATTCCGCACGACGGATCCCGCGCATCCTGGTGTCGAGAAGGTGATGAGCCAGGGCCCGGTCAATCTCGGCGGGCCCGTGCGCACGTTGTCGGAGGGCCATTTCCCCGAAACCTACGCCGGGCTTTACCACCGCCCGGCGGACACGCGGGCGATGTTTTTGGAAAAGGGCTGGTCAAAGGTGGCCGCCTTCCAGACGCGCAACCCGATGCACCGCAGCCACGAGCACCTGGCCAAGATTGCCATCGAGATCTGCGATGGCTTGCTGATCCACCAGGTGCTGGGCGCGCTGAAGCCAGGCGATATTCCGGCCGAGGTGCGGGTCAGAGCGATCGACGCGCTCGCGAACAGTTATTTCGTGCAAGGCACTGTCCTGCAGGCGGGCTATCCCATCGAAATGCGCTACGCCGGCCCGCGCGAAGCATTGTTGCATGCGGTGTTTCGCCAGAATTTCGGTTGCTCGCACCTTGTCGTCGGCCGTGACCACGCCGGTGTCGGCGATTACTATGGGCCGTACGATGCGCACCACATCTTCGATAGCCTGCCCGAGGGCAGCATAAAGACCGAGCCGCTGAAAATTGACATCACTTTCTATTGCTACAAGTGCAACGGGATGGCGACGGGTAAGACCTGTCCACACACGGCCGATGACCGGCTGGCCATATCCGGAACGCGGCTGCGAGAGATGTTCGCCAACGGTGAACCGATCCCGCCCGAGTTCAGCCGTCCCGAGGTGGTGGCAGTGCTGCGGGAATACTATGACGATCCCGGTCGTCAGTAGTAATGCCAATTGACAGGATCACATGGAACGTTTTATAAATTAGAAAAATCGAATGTTCTTAAGTGGGCCGCGACCCACATTGGGGAAATTTAATGTTCACGAGCAACCCGTTCGCCGAGCTCTCGGCGTCGATATCGCCCAGTGTCATGCAGACTTACATTGTCGTCATGATTGTTCTGGTCGCGGCAGGCACGATCTACGACGTCCTGCACAAAAAGAGCGCCAAATACTTCCGCGAAAATATGCGGAAATCCAAAGCCGCAGCGACACAGACAGTCGGTAATGGGGAAATGGTCTCCATGGCAATCAAAACAGCCGTCGTTGACGTTGCGGCGTCCGGTGAGTTCTGCAATCCGCGGCGCAGAATTGCGCACCTCCTGACGATGTACGGATTTATCGCTTTCGCGATCACCACCGCGATCATGGTGTTCCAGTACGCAACGCCTGCCAGCACCACGCCGGCCATCCTGCCTCAGCTGTGGCACATAGGAGCGCTGCTGGTTTGCATCGGGGGTTACTGGTTCTGGTTTTTCATTCGGGTCGATGTCGCTGCCGAGGGCGGTTCGCCGTTTCGCATCATGCGCGCTGACCTGTTCATACTCTCGCTGCTTGCGAGCGCGACCTTTGCACTGATCTGGTCCTATTTGCAGGCGTCGGGCAACTCGTGGGCAATGGTGGCTTTCGGGTTGCACGTCATCGCCTCGACCGTGCTTTTCGGCTCTGTTCCGTGGTCGAAGTTTGCGCACATGTTCTTCAAGCCCGCGGCGGCCTTCGAGAAGCGGGTGTCAGCAGCGAACGGTTCGAGAAGTAACTTGCCGGCTCCTGCCGATGTACCCGAAACGCTTGGCAGCCCCGTCGAACAGCCCCGACACTACTAATCAGCCTAAGGAACAAACATGCCTACATTTGTTTACATGACTCGTTGCGACGGTTGCGGACATTGTGTCGATATTTGCCCATCGGACATCATGCACATCGATAAGACCTATCGTCGTGCCTACAACATCGAGCCCAATTTCTGCTGGGAGTGCTATTCCTGCGTGAAAGCGTGCCCACAGAATGCCATTGATGTGCGCGGCTACACCGACTTCGCGCCTCTTGGCCACAGCGTCCGGGTACTCCGGGAAGAGAAGAAAGGCACGATCTCCTGGAAAGTCATCTTTCGCGATGGCCGCGAGAAGAATTTCGAGTCCCCAATACGTACAACGCCCTGGGGATCAATCAAGTCACCGTCTGATTACGACGCACCGGGCGAAGATGCTTTCAAGAGTCAGGAGCTCGCGCATGAACCAGACGCACTCAACATCGAAAAGTTGCCTGCGCTAACGCCGGATAAACTCAAGCAAGGAGTCGTGTGATGGGCCTGCTGTCGGGGAGAAAAACGGTATATGTCGATTCCGATGTCCTCGTGATCGGCGGCGGAATGGCTGGCTGCGGCGCCACGTACGAGGCCCGTTATTGGGGTCGCGATCTGAATATTGTCTGCGTCGAGAAGGCGAATATCGAGCGCAGCGGCGCTGTTGCTCAAGGCCTCTATGCGATCAACTGCTACATGGGTATGCAGTGGGATGAGAACCAGCCCGAGGACCACGTTCGCTACGCGCGGAACGACCTCATGGGGCTCGTTCGCGAAGATCTGGGCTATGACATTGCGCGGCATGTGGATTCCTCGGTGCACAAGTTCGAGGAGTGGGGCCTGCCGATCATGCGAGACCCGGAAACCGGGCAGTATCAGCGCGAAGGCAAATGGCAGATCATGATCCACGGCGAAAGCTACAAGCCGATCGTCGCCGAGGCAGCTCGCAAGGCCGCCAGTAAGGTCTACAACCGGATCATGGTGACGCACCTGTTGATGGATAAGACGAAAGCCAACCGGGTTGCCGGCGCCGTCGGCTTCAATGTTCGTACTGGTGATTTCTACGTCTTCCGCGCGCCGGCCGTTATCGTCGCTGCCGGCGGCGCGTCGCACATCTTCAAGCCTCGATCGGTGGGAGAAGGCATGGGCCGCACCTGGTATGCGCCGTGGAGTAGCGCCTCTGCCTATGCGCTGCCGATTCTCGCTGGCGCCAAGATGACGCAGATGGAGAACCGCATCGTTCTTACCCGATTCAAGGATGGTTACGGTCCGGTCGGTGCCTACTTCCTGCATCTGAAGACCTACACCGAAAATGCATATGGTGATGAATACGAGTCCAATTGGTACGAGAACACCAAGGAGCTGGTCGGTGATTACATAGACCGGCACCCGGTGCCGACCTGCCTGCGCAACCACGCCATTCTGGAAGAGTTAAAGGCGGGCAGAGGCCCGATCCGCATGGTCACGAAGGAGGCGTTTCAGGATCCACATAAAGAGACCATCGGTTGGGAGAACTTCCTTGGCATGACAATCGGGCAGGCGGTTGTATGGGCATCGCAAAATATCGATCCCAAGCACACCAACCCCGAGCTGACGACGTCGGAACCCTATGTCATGGGATCCCACGCCACTTGCTCCGGCGCATGGGCGAGTGGTCCGGAGGACTACGCTCCGTCCGAGTACCAGTGGGGCTATAACCGGATGATGACGGTCGACGGACTCTTCGGTGCCGGCGACACGATTGGCGGTACTGCCCACAAGTTCTCTTCAGGGTCTTTTGCCGAAGGCCGGATCGCTGCGAAGGCGGCGGTCAACTACGTGAAGGATCTGGGTAAGGAACGGCCGCAAGTTAGTGAGGCCGAGTACAAGAACCTGGAAAAGGTGGTCTTCCGGCCGATGGAGAATTACGAGGTGGGTCGCAACGAAATAGTAGCTGGCACCGTTTCGCCAAGTTACATTCTGCCCCTGCAGGGCTTGCAGCGTCTCGAGAAGATCATGGACGAGTACGTCGGTGGCATCAGTTCGCACTACACAACCAATGAGCCGCTGCTGACCCGCGGACTGGAGTTGCTGGAGATGCTCAAGCAGGACCTCAACCATCTCGGTGCCGAAGACCTTCACCAGTTGCAACGTTCGTGGGAATTGCAGCACCGGCTCCTGGCGTCTGAATCCGTGACGCATCACACAATGTTCCGGACGGAAACGCGGTGGCCAGGGTATTACTATCGCGGCGATCATCCGAAGCTGGATGACAACGATTGGCATTGCTTCACCTTGTCCCAGTATGACCGCGACTCCGGAAGCTGGGAGATGGAGAAGGCGCCCGTGTATCACATCGTCGACTAGGGCGTGCTAGTCGCCCAGATCAGCGATACTCACATCCTGGCGCGTGCATCGGAGCATCCCGCGGCGCAACTGCGGGCCGACTGCTTGCGCCAATGTGTCGCAGACATCAACCAGCAACGGCCCGATGCCGTGATCTTCACCGGCGACACCGTGCAGCATGGCCGCGCTGATGAGTACTCGCGCCTGCGCGCACTGCTGGAACCGCTGGAGGCGCCGCTCTATCTGATCCCTGGCAATCGCGACGATAAGGACGCCCTCGGCGCAGCTTTCAGCGACAAATCCTACCTGGCCGGGAACGGCGGGTTTCTGCATTACACGATCGAGCGCCATGCCGTGCGCCTGGTCGCCATCGACTCAACCTTTCCCGGCGAGCGCAAGGGGCGCTTTTGCGAAAAACGCCAGACCTGGCTCGTCAAGACGCTCGGCGAAAAGACTGATCGCCCGACACTGCTGTTTATTCATCACCCGCCCTTTGACGTCGACGATCACTACGTCGGTGGCTACCGCCGGCCCGAAGAGGCCAAGGCGCTCGAAGACATCGTGAGCCGTCATCCACAGGTCATAGGACTTCTGTGTGGCCACGTGCACTGGCCCGTCGAACGCGATTGGGCGGGAACGCAAGCGCGCATCATGCCGAGCATCGCCGTCGATGTTCGCAAGGGAGTCGACGAGGACGACGCTGACGGGGCGCCCATCTACATGCTGCATCGCCTCTCGGAAGAGACCGGCATCGTCAGTCAGGCGAAGCGGGTTGGCGATTGCGCCAGTAGAATCCGAGCCCGATAGCGACGAACAAGAAAGTCGCTGCGGCGATCTTCAGAACGAAAAGTCCCGGGTTAGCCGTTCCCGCGGGAGGAATGAAAGCGAGCACGATCGACAGCAGGGTTGCAGCGAATCCAAGCCCGCCGAACAACCAGGGACCAGCATCACCGAGCGGTACGAGCGTCACCCCATCATTGTCGCCATTGGCGCGTCTGCGCAGGATGGGCAGAGCTGCAAACATGTAAAGAAACGGGATCAGGTAAAGAATGATGGAAAGGTCCAGCAGGAGTATGTAGGCCTCCTGGATAGTCGAACCGGCCGACATCGCAAGGATGATCAGTGAAACCACGACGCCCTGCGTAAGCAGTGATACGTGTGGTGTGCCATAGCGCGCATGTGTCTTGCCGAGCGCAGGCGGCAGGTAGCGGTCGATGCCGATGACATAGGGTATGCGGGCAACGCCGGTTACCCAGGCGCCGAGACCGCCAGTCGAGGCGATGACGAGTAGTAGTCCACCGAGCGCGCCGAGCCAGGGGAGCGAAATCCGCTCGCCGATTGCCGCAAACGCCTGCGGGATGCCCGTGATGACATGCACCTGGCCTTCGGGTACCGCCACCATGACCAGGCTCGTGCCCGCGATATAGACAAATGCGATGACAATACCGGAGATGACAATCGCGCGCGGGATCGTCCGCTGCGGCTCTCTGATTTCTCCGGCCATCGCCGGCGCCAGTTCCATGCCGGCGAACGCAAACGTCATGGTCGCGAAGAACGTCAATGTCGTGAAGTTACTGGCGTCGGGTATCAGGGACGCCGCTGTAAAATGTGTCGCGCTGCCGTGTTCTGTCCAGGCCCAGGTGCCGGTGATGGCCAGTACGATAAAAACAGCAATTGTAGCGAATGCGCCTATGCTGGCAATCCACTTGCCGCGTTCGACGCCGATGATGTTGACGCCGATCACGAGCCAGATCAGCACCAGGGAGAACACGGTGTTGTACCAGCTGCTGTCACCGAGCTGCAGCCAGCGTTCGCCGCCGATGAACAGGAACGCACCGGCAAGAAACAACAACAGGCTTGGGAAGTAGAACACGTTATTGACCCAGTAGGACCACCCCGAAACAAAGCCGTGAAATTCGCCGAACGCTGTTTTGCTCCAGAGATAGATGCCGCCCTCGCCGGGATGTCGGGAACTCAGTTCCGTGACGGCGAGGGCGCTGGGAATAAAAAAGACCAGCACGGCAAGCACCCAGAGCACGAGGCTCGACGGGCCCATCTGCGCGGCCGTCGACAACCAGCGTACGCCGAGCACGGCGGCAATATTGATCAGGACAATGTCGCGGACTCCGAGCGATCGGTGCAGGTGTATGCCAGTGGATCGCCCTTCGGAGCTATCGGACATTGTTCGTTCCTCGTTATTGTTATTAGACGACGAGGCCGGAGTATAGCTGGCCCTGGGTACCCGCTGGCCAGAGCAGGACAAATGCAGCAAGCAGACAGAAAGTGGACGCGAGTCGGTTCAACATGCGGCTATTCTGGTAAATCCTGCTCTCTACGTAGTTGCTCGGATTACGTCCGGGATACCCGTCATGCTAAGGCATAATCGTGGATGAGTCATTGGAACCATGACCTATCGAACGAATAACACTCGCTTCGCGATTGCCGTACTGGTGATCTTCGTGTTCCTGTGTCTGCACTCGGTTGCTGCGCACTACACCTACATGTTTGGTGGTGAACTCGGTGTCGCGGCGATTAGCGCGTCCCTGGACAGGGATTCTGCGCGCGAGTGGGTCGACAGTCTGCGCGTCAGAGATCGTGAACCGCCTGGTGAGTACGAGATACAGCGCCTGCTCGGGAAACGTCAGCAGGAAGACCGGAAGCGCGACGGCTGACATGGAGTTTCTGCTGCTCTTGGCTGGCCTTGCGGGACTCTGGCTCGGCACCGAGGCCACGATCAGGGGCGCGGTTGGCGTCGCAGAACGATTCGGCGTGCCGGAATTTGTTATCGGTCTGGCGATACTTTCTGTCGGCAGCGAT